>OLOP01000024.1_pt1 | contig 116823 bp, 109 predicted proteins | sample 1672381 | NCBI WGS metagenome assembly OLOP01 (sample SAMEA3136678, study PRJEB25190) | human gut metagenome | biome: human gut; feature: human-associated habitat; material: faeces | place: Austria | collected 2013 | reverse complement strand
ATGAATTTACTAGTGAAGATGAAGTAAGTAATAGAATAAAAGATGCAAATATAATATTAACTAATAAAGTTATTTTAAATGAAGGTGTGGAGTGTATTTTGAAATATGCCTTTGTAAATTGTAATTTTAAGGAAATATATATTCCTAAAAGCGTAACCACTATTGAAGAATTAGCTTTTGGATATGATAATATGGACAGCTTGAGTCCTCAAAAAATTGAAGGTTTTAAAATTTACGGCTACAATAATACTGCTGCCGAAAAATATGCTCTGGATAATGGATTTGAATTTATTGCATTGGATGATGAAGCCGTTACAGGCGACTCAAACCAAGACGGTATAGTAAATGTAAACGATGTTACATACTTACAAATGCACATTGCAGGCAAAAAAAACACCGACGGTTCGTCACTTATTGACGAAACAAACAAGCAGTTGTTTGACTGCGTTGATATGAACAAAGACGGCAAACTCTCCGTTGCCGATGTAACTGCACTGCAGATTTATATATCACAGAATAATTAAACAACAACAAACCCTTTCTTGATAAGGCGGCAGGCACAGACTTGCCGCCTTTTGCTTTGTGTATGAAAAATTTGAATTTTGCGTAAATAAAAAAATAATTCCTATAAAATCACAAATAGTTTACGGTGAGGTATTGCTACATATGCTTTTTTGTGATAAAATGGTAAATAATACGAATTGCAAATAAATTATTGTGATATTTTTTATAAAAAAAGGAAACATTTTTATGAAGCTATGTACTAAATGCAAGCATTTGCACAATGATGAGGACGCAGTGTGCAGTAACTGTAATTCTCCTCTTGAGAGCATTACCGACGAGAATACTCCCGTATATCTCCTTTCTGCCGAGGGATTTGAGCTTGAGCGTGTTAAAACCGCACTTGAAGACAATTCTATCCCTTGTGACAGCGTTATTAAGGACAAACAGCTTAAAAAGCAGGAATTTATAAATAAAAATTCTGCCGAAAGCGATATTTTGGTTCCTTATGCCGCATATGAAAAAGCCTACGATATATGTATAGGAATCGGCGCAATTAAAGAAGATGATACTCAGGTTCTTGAAGATGCGGTTGAGCAAAAAGACAGTAACGAGCCTACTCTTGACGAAAAATTCGAGAAGATGAGCGGCGTTAAACGCACCACCATAAGAGTTCTTTCAGCCATTGCTTTTCTTGCGCTTGTTGCTCTTGCAGTGTACGGCACAGATTTTATAACGGGTTTTATAAAAGGTTTATTTGGTTAAATTAATTATTTTCTATTTTGAAGGTTCTGTCGATTAATATCTTGCTATAAGTTTTTTAAAAACTGCTGATCAGATTTCAGACTGGACTAAGGTTACTGCAGTTTTAACAAATATTGATAAAGTTAATGGCAACAGTGCTTATTGCGTTAACTTAAATGGGTATGATCCAACTTTTGCCAAGGAAGTTAACAAGACAGCATATGCTTCAAACGTTGCTTGGGCAGATTTATTAGGAAGACAAGAAATTAGGGCAGGAGAAGTAAATCATGAAGATGGTGATATTGAAAAGACGGTAACTTACAGTAAAGTGATAATTCCGCCAACGGATGAACATCATGACTCAAAGGAAAAGAAGCCGGAAGTTTCTGAAAAGCCAAAGAAACCAACTGTTTCAGACAAGCATTCAACTCCAAAGAAGGAGCATAAAGTAAAGAAAACTAAGAAGGCAAAGAAGAATAAGAAAGTTAAGGTGGCAAAGAAACATACAACTAGTTCAAGTAGATTAGCCAAGGCAGAATCTAAGAAATCTGCTAAGTCATCGACATGGTCGAATAACCGTGGACCTAAGAGTGAATGGACAAGTAATCACGGACCTCAGGTGAATGGACAAGTAATCACGGACCTCAGGTGAATGGAATAATAATTATGGCCCTAAAGGTGAATGGATGAGTAATAATGGTCCTAAGTCCGAATTTAACGGTGCTGATGAGACAGCTAATAATAAGCCAAAGGCAAGTGATGAAGAATTGCCACAAACTGGTGAAAAGGATAATAAGCTTGGAATTTTAGGTTTATTTTCAGTATCATTAGCAAGTCTATTTGGATTAGGCGAGAAGAAAAAGAAGGAAGATTAGAAGTTTTAAGTATCGTAACTAATAAAAGGCTCAGCTTTCGCTGAGCCTTTTATTCATGTTCTTTTTCCTGATCTTGTTTTTGCTTAATTAGATTTTGATTCTTTCCAATTAATATTTCAACTAAGCCTTCAACAATGTACATTGCAGGAATCTGTGAAGAAAGATCACAATATTTAAATAAACGCTGTTTATGTTCTTGATAATTAAGTACATATTTACTGATGTTGGCAATAGTACTAGTTGGATTGCTGGTAATCGCAACTACTTGATTATCAGAGCGCTTGGTACAGTAATTTAGTTGCTCAATTAACTCCGTAGTTTTGCCTGAAACTGAAAAACAGATAATGGTGTTGTTGCTAGTATTTTCTAGTTGTTTATTTAATGGATAAAAAGGATCGGTAATAGGAAATGCGTTGAATCCTAATAATGCTAGCATTCTTGCAGCATAGACGGCGGTGGAGGCAGAATTGCCAGTTCCCATGATAGGAATATTATCAGATTGATAAAGTTGATCAGCAACGACTCGCAATTTGTTTTCAATATCATTAGGAAAATTTTGTTGATCAATAAATGTTAATGCTTTTTGAGGTGCAACGGTTTGATTGATATTTTTTAAATAGGCTTTGAATTCAGGAAAGCTTGCAAAGCCTATTTTATGAACAAAACGCATTACTGAGGAATTAGCCACATGCGTCTTTTTGGCAATATCACGTACACGCATATACGCTACTTTTTCGGGATTATTAACAACAAAACGGTAAACGGAGAGTTCTACATCTGATAAGGATGAAAGATTATTAAAATCAAAAATAGCCATTCTTTTCCTCCAACGAATAAATTTATAATTCAATTATAAAGAACACAGTGTTCGAATAAAAGAACAGAAACCTAAAAGTATAGATTTTTACCAGATAAGGTTAAAACTATTGTACTATTATAAGCGCTTACATAGAATAGAAAGCGAGATGAAAAAGGGGGAAAGATTGTGAATAATCTACAGAAGTTTCTAGATAAGTTTTTAGCACCAATAGCTAAATGGATGGGGAACAATCTATTTTTCTCATCATTAGCTGATGCCTTTATGAAAGTAACTCCAATTACTTTAGGTGGTGCCTTCGTTCTTTTAGTTGGTAATTTTCCAATTCCAGCTTGGACTAACTTTTTACAAAAGATAGGTTGGGCAACTCAATTTAACGCTGCACAAAATGCAACTATGAATGTATTGTCACTGTTTGTTGTATTTAACTTTGCTTATGTTTATGCAGAAAAGTGTAAATATAATCCATTGCCAGCAGGATTACTTGCTGCATCAAGTTTTATGATTTTAGCTCCACAAGATTATATGGCTAGAGCATTTGGTACACATGCTAAGTTGACTCAGGTAACAGCCTTTGGTACTAATTACCTTGGTTCATCTGGTATGGTTGTTGCTATCCTTGTTGGCTGGGTTGTTGGGATGCTTTACGTATTCCTTAACAAAAAGAATATTGTAATTAAATTACCTGACAGTGTTCCACCTAATGTTGCAGCTTCACTTCAGCCATCATTAATTGCCGGAATTATTTTGGTATTAATGACTTTAATTAGAGGAGCATTTAGTTATACTGCATTTGGTAACATCTTTGATTGTGTTACTAAATTGGTTCAAGCACCACTGCAAACATTTACTGCTTCTCCAATTAGCATTATTGCTATTTACACCTTAGCTAATGTTTTATGGTTCTTTGGTATTCATCCAAATATGGTTTATGGTATTGTAATGCCAATTATCATTGCTAACGGTATTGTTAATCAGAATGCCTTTAAGGCAGGACAGCCAATGCCATACGTCACGATGTCAATGCTTTCTGTGATTTTAAACAGTGCTTTCGGTGGTCAAGGTGCCACAATAGGTTTAATTATTTCTATGTTTAGAGCAAAATCTGATCGATATAAACAAATGTTAAAATTGGCTGGGGTACCAGCATTGTTCAATATTAATGAACCATTGGTATTCGGAATGCCAATTATGTTGAACCCTGTTTTCTTCTTGCCAATGCTATTTGAACCTATCATTAATGGTCTGGTAAGTTGGGGATTAATTGATTTATTCCATGCTACAGTAAATCCATTTATTCAATTGCCATGGACTATGCCTGGTGTTGTTCAAGCATTCTTCTCAGGTGGTATTCCATTCTTTATCATCGCTATGGTAGTAGTAGTCTTAAGTACTTTGATTTGGTTCCCATTCTTCAAAATTGCTGATAATAAGGCTGTTGCTGAAGAGCAAAAGAATGCTAAAAAAGCTTAATTATCGTAAACTTTAAATAAAATCATACAAAATCCAAGATTAAAATAAAGAAAGTTACTCGGTGTGAGTAACTTCTTTTTTATCTTAAAATTAAACTTTTAGCTTTCATCCACCAAACATGCAAGCAATATGCGGAAGTGAAAGATAAGATCCACGTTAAAATCCATGTATCAAACAAAGTCAAGACTGGATGATAGATTGCGTGATATTGCATGTTGAGGCCGCGCCAAACTAGTTGATTCCAAAAGACATTGGATAAATATGCTCGATAAGCATAGGTAGCTAAAAAGTGAAAGACATTTAAGCTAGTCTGTGAATTTTTTCTAACTTGGTGCAAGCAAAATGCGGAGATTAGTGCAATAACTGTCAAACAGTACAAGGTCATTGATGGCTTGTAATATGGAGCATTGTTAAAGTTGATAGGATGACCAAATTTTTGTAATTCAATATTAGTCCAAATGAAGCATCCAATGAATAAAATTGAAATCAGCCACCATAACTTAGTAACTAATTGATTATAATAACTTCGCAGTTGCCAAGCTAGTACACCATAAACACCGTAGATAAAGAATGAAATGAACACGCGATCAAGCAGATACCAATCATGTTCATGCACGCCGTGGAAAATGTAGTAGTCGTAGAACCATAGCCAGCCGAAGTAGAGGAAAAAAGTAATGATTGCAATCCAGATTCCGCGCGTCAAGTTATGGCCGACGAAGCGGCTTAGCACCCAAAATAGTGGCATTAGGATAATGAATTGCAGCATCATCGTGTTGTACCAAAGGTGCGGTGCCGCATTACCGTTAATAAATTGCCAGCAAAATGAACCGATGCTATTAAAATGATTAACTTGTTGCACCCATGGCATCCCAAAAAGGTAAATCAATGTCCACCAAATAGTCGGCAAAAAAAGGTTAGACCAATTAGCCCGCATATGCTTGGCATATGAGAAGCTGCCTTTTTCATCATTAGTCCGAATGGTAGTGTACAAAATACCAAAGATAAAGGCTGGTGCCGTATATTTAACTAAATTATAGAAAACGCCAAAAATGTCTTGCACATGCATGGACTGGCCTGCTCCCATGATCATCGACATAATTGGCTGCGATATTACAGCCGTACAAGCGAAAACTTTCAAATAATCGCCAATATCAGCCGTGTTAACGCTGTTAAACTGATATTTTTTCATGAAAATCTCTCTTTTCTTTTGAATTGTGAGATCCAAAAGAAGTTCAAGTTTAATTTAAAGGTATTTTTTTAAAAAAGCAATGGCTTAAATTAAAAATTATCTTGTTGCGGCATTCCGTTCTTGTAAGGAGACGTTGGCAATTTCGTTGCTAAAAAGACGCTGTGTATCGGTCAAATTATGGTGGGGTGAGTTTAAATAAATTGTGCGCTGGGGTGCTTCCGGACAAATATGAGCCTTGGTAATATTTTGAGTTTCAAAATCCCGCCAACTAATAGCAGGGATAAAACCGATCCAAATGCCGTTAGCAATCAATTGTCGCACCGTTGCCGGTTCATCGGATTGATATTGATAATTGAGTTTGATTTTGTGAGCATTTAAAAATTGATCGATAGTTTGTTGCAGCTCTTTTTTTATCAAGACCAACGAAGATATATTTTTCTAATTCTTTAAGTTCAATGAAATCCTTGTTAGGAAGAATACCTTTTTTTGCACCAATCAGCAATTTCTCAGTAGTGATGGGGATGCTGTTAAAGTTAGGAATCTTGGCAGTAGAAATAATAAAATCGAATTGTTCTAAATCCTTGGCAAAACTATTTTTCTGGTGAATGTTTAAGCTGATATTTGGCAGAACTTCTTGCATGCGCAAGATTATTTTAGAAATGAGGGGTGAAGCAACGGTAAATAAAACGTTCAAGGGACTCTGATCAATGTTTTTTTGAGCCTTGTACCGCCTTAATACCACGATCAAGCAAATTCAAACTATCAGAAACATAAGAATTTACCTTGTTGGTTTAGTTTGATGGTTCTGCCTTCACGGTCGAATAATTCTACCCCGATTTCTTCTTCCAATTGTTTAATAGTTTTGCTAACGGCAGATTGACTGACATAGGCTTCTTTAGCTACTTCGGTGATTGACCCCCCAGAGAAGCCACCGAAATAAAGTATTTTAATGTGGTTAAATTCATTTTGCTTACTCGATTCATAACTATTTGGTTAAGCATTATTCTATTTATATATTATAAATTGTCATCCAAACGTTTTAAACTAAAAAATGTGAGATCCCAAGAGGTGATTATTTTGCGAAACTTGTGGTTATTTCCAGGTCAAGGTGGTCAAAATCCGGGCATGCTTGACCAAGCCAATCCTCAATTAAAAGAGCAAGTAGAAAAATGGACCAAAGTTAAGCTACTGGATACTGCTGAAGGCTATCAAGATTCAGTTCAAATTCAGCTGATCATTTTGCTTTTACAGATTGATCAAGTAGATCAATTAAAAAAGTTAGGCTGGCAGCCGAATTTAGTTGCAGGACATTCTTTAGGCATATTTGCAGCAGCTTATGCAGCTGGTGTCATTAATAAAGAAGATGTTTTTAAACTAGTTGCTCTTAGAACTAAGCAGATGCAGGAATGTTATCCAGAAGACTATGGCATGGGTGTTGTAGTTGGCTTAAGCAGGCCAGAAGTGAAAAAGCTGGTGGCACAGGTTCATTCAGAGAATGATTCGGTTTTTATATTTCTAATCAAAATTCGGAAACGCAGAACACGCTTTCTGGAACAATGAGTGCGATCAAGCAAGTCTTAGAAGCACTCAAGCTGGCAAGCAATTCATGTTAGAGTTAAATCGTATTTTTAAAGAAAAGAATTATAGCCTTGGCGGTAGTGCTGATTTGCTGATTATTACTATCTTTATGGGGTTGCAGCGTGGAATGATATAAAAATCTTAAGTCATATTGTTTGGGTATTTTCAAAAAGGACATCATACTGAAAGTGAGAAAAATGATTTTTCACGAAAGGATGGGAAATGCAATGGACGATTATGTAATTGATTTTGATTCCTTGAATTACTTAAGACCAGAAACTTTGGCCATCATGAAGCTCTTGGTAAAGAAATACAATGAAAGCAAAGATGATGATGTTTTACAAGATGGAGTAGTAGTTAGCTTTGATGAATTAGCAAAAGCAGCCAAAATTCCAGTTGATAAGTTACCCGATGAAGTTTTTAAAGATCTAGATGCCGAAAGAAATCAGTTTGATGAGGAAAAGAGAGGCTATGAACCATTAGTCGCTAGTTGTTTAGCTGATGAAGAAGATCGTGAATTTAGAATTATCATTAACCACCGCTTGTTTGAATTTTAAAATAATATCAAAAAAGATCGATGATCAACGTTTTTTAACGAAGATCATCGATCTTTTATTTTTCATTAATCTAAATCCGCACCATTTGAGGCAATTACTTTTTTATACCAGTAAAAAGAATCCTTAGGGTAGCGCTTGAAGCTGCCTTTACCATAATCATCTTCATCAACGTAGATAAAGCCATAGCGTTTCTTCATTTCACCGGTACTTGCACTAACCAAATCAATGCATCCCCATGGCAAATAGCCGATTAAGTCAACACCATCATCAATGACTGCTTTTTCCATCTGCTTAATATGGTCACGGAAGTACTGCACACGGTAATCATCGTGAATTTGATGATCAGCGGTCATTTTATCGTAAGCACCAAGTCCGTTTTCTACGATAAACAATGGTTTATGCCAGCGGGTAGTCATCCAGTTCATTGCATAGCGCAAACCAACTGGATCAATTGCCCAACCCCAATCGTTGGTCTTGATATATGGATTAGAAACTAAATCCTGGTATTCACGATAGTCCATATGATCAGTGTATTTGGCAGTGAAAGACATGTAATAGGAGAATGCAATATAATCAACCGTACCATTCTTTAGTATTTGCAAATCTTTTTTAGTAATATCCAAGTGATACTCTTTTCGATCAAAGTAAACTTTTAACCAATTTGGATATTCACCATTAACGTGGACATCGCCAAAGTAGAGACGCGTGTCCATTGCACGTTGGGCAAAAAGAATATCTTCAGGTTTAGATGATGCAGGATAGATAGGGCAGAAGGCCAGCATACAGCCAATTTGTAATGATGGATCAATAGCGTGTCCGATTTGAACGGCTTCGGCACTAGCAACTAATTCATAGTGGGCTGCCTGATACATCATCTTTTCTTTGTCGTCACCTTTTTTGAAAAGCAGACCAGAATTTTTTAACACATTGCTGATATCTTCGTAATTAGCTTGGTTGTTAATTTCGTTAAAGGTCATCCAGTACTTAACTTTGTTGTGATATCTTTCAAAACACACATGAGCAAAGCGAGTGAAGAAATCAATTAAGTTGCGGTTAGACCAGCCACCGTATTCAGTTACCAAGTGATATGGCATCTCGAAGTGAGAAAGAGTGACGACGGGTTGGATACCATATTTTAACAATTCATCAAAAAGATTATCGTAGAATTTAAGTCCTGCTTCGTTAGGTGCATCTTCATCGCCATTTGGAAAAATTCGCGTCCATGCAATTGAAGTACGAAAGGCTTTAAAACCCATCTCTGCCATCAGTTTAATATCTTCCTTGTAGTGGTGATAAAAATCGATTCCGACATGGTTAGGATAGTATTTGTCCTTTTCGATAGTCTTTGTAATTTCACGGGGATGCTCACGATCTCCTAAGGTCATAATATCGGCGATAGAGATTCCTTTTCCGCCTTCTTGATATGCGCCTTCAAGTTGGTGGGCAGCAACGGCGCCACCCCATAAAAAATTCTTATCTAAAGTTCTAGTCATAAAAAAACTCCTTTGATTCATTGCTTACTTGCATTATATGAAATCATTTGCAAGTAAGTAAGAGAAGATGGGAGTTTTGGTATGGTTCGAAGATTTTGGAATAATAATTTATTTTTGAAACAAGGTGTTCCAGATATAAAATGCATGTCAATACCGTGATAACTATTGAGTTGAAGAAAACGATTGCATACAATACAGAAGTGTAAGGAATAAGAAGAGAGAGGAGTTATCATGGGGAAATTCTTCAATAAATATATATTGCCCCCAGTAATGAAGTTTGTTAATACTAAACCAATGCTCTCATTAAGAGATGGGATGGTATTATCATTGCCATTCATTATGATTGGGTCAGTATTCTTGTTATTAGCTTCATTTCCATTACCAGCTGTTGCCAACTGAATGAATGAAAATGGCTTAACTCAGTTTTGGAGTCAAGCATACAACTGTACTTTTGATATCGGTTTTGTTTTTAGTGTTATCGGTATTGCCTACACTTGGGTAAAGAAAGCTGGGATAGATCCAATTCCAGCTGGTATTACTTCATTTGTTGGTTTTTGATTATTATGAGTCCAACCACGGCAGTTATGCAGGGAACAAAGACTGTTATTTCTGCTAAGCAAGCTCCAGTTTTATTGTCAGCTAATTATATTGACCGTACTTGGTTAGGTGGTCAAGGAACGATTGCAGCAATTATTGGTGGTTGGAAAGTTGCCATTTGGCAAGCAATAGTATTGGTAATTAGTTTCTTTGTATATTTACCATTTATTAAAACTAATGATCATTTAACTCTTAAAGAAAAAAACGAAGCAATTGATCGATATTTTGGTCAAAAAATTGGGACTTCGCATTTAGAGAAGCAGGAAGGAAATAAGAAGTATCTCAAGTCATTTTTCGAAGATACTCCATTTAATCAAAGTGGTCTAGATATTGAGCAGAAGAAACTAACAGACGTAGAGCTAAAAAATATGATCAGTACTTACAGATATCTAGAAAGATTAAATTTGCTCAAGGATCGTGATAAGACTTTTTTAAAACTTTTGAATACTGAGCAGCGTAGGCGAGAGGGAAAATTAGAGGAAGAAAATGTAGACAAAGGCACATTTCTACAAAGCTTTTTAAATGAACCTAAACCACTCGAATCAATGACAGATGTAGAATTAAATCATTATCAAGATATGTTGTTGGCTAAAATCGCAGATCCAGAACATAATATTACTAACTCTGAAAGAACAGATTTAAGTAATATTAGAAAGATATTATTAGGATTGAATGATCTCAAGAAGAATATGCCTAGTTCTGATAAGTAGCGCTATGTATTGAATTGTATAAGCTGGTGTCAGTAGCTTAAGTGTACGTGTATCTGCATGTGCAAGTCTAAATACCCATGCCTGCTGATAAAACCAAGATTAAATCTCTGAAATGGTGCAGGTAAAAAGAAAAATTTTTATATATTGCAAATGGAATGCACAAAAACGTTACTCTAGACTTGAAAATGAGTAACGTTTTTGTATGCTTAAAAATAAGAGTAAGTATATTTGTATGCTGTTAATTTTAGAATATAGGTCTAAAAATATATATGTGTGTAAAGAATTGTCGTATGCTTTTAAGGGTGTTAGTATAAGGGAAAATAGGTTTAAGTCTGTTTATGGAGGCTGTTATGTTATCTAGAAATAATATACATGAAAAATTACGTAAGATGGAACCACAAAAGCAGCACTTTTCTATTCGTAAGTTTACGGTAGGCGTTGCTTCTGTATTGATTGGTTTGACTTTTATGGGAATTAATAGTCAAACTGTTAATGCGGAAACTACTGATCCGGAAAAAGTAGATGCTACAGAGGAGAACTCTGAGCAAGTAGAGAAGAGTAATGACCAAACTCTTTCTGATGTTAAAGTTCAAAATGAAGCAAATGCTTCAGATTCAAAAACCGTAGAACCTAAGAATACGGATTCATCAACTGAAACCGTTAGTGCTGATAACAATAAATCACTGAAGAATGATCAGGATAATCAACAATTAACGGGAAAGTCAGATTCACAAGAAACAAAGAATAGTTCAGCTGAAAATGTAAGAGAGAATGATTCTACACCTGCTGCTGAGGTAAATAAAGATGATTCCTCTCAAAGAAAAGAAGAACAATCACCCGTTAATTCTTCAGTTAAAGAACAACAAAACAAAGACAACAATTCCGACGTTGCTGGTAAAAATGCAACTAACATTGCCACACCAAAAGATTCAAATAAGAATATAAAAACAGATTCAAAGAAATTAACGCCTGGGCAAGTCGAAAAATCATGGAGAGTAGAGCTATTTGCTAAGGACGAGAATCTAAATAATAAGGCAACAACGCTTCCTGTAGAAAATCCTGAAGAGTATCCTAGAAAATACGCTAACGATAATAATTTAAATAATCTTACCTTGTATGACACAAATAACTCCTCAACCGGAGAAACTGTTAACTTGAAAGACATGTATATTTATCAAGTTGCCCAGTTAAATTATACACACCAAACTGCTATCTTAGCTAGAAAATCCGCAGATGATGATAACGTTTATGCTTTTATTATTACGCCCAAGTACGACATCTGGGGGTCAAACTACACATATAAAGCTTATCGAATTGAGTCTAATAAGTCTAATAATACTCTGAAACTCTCCAATGGATATAAAATATATTATACTGCACCTGGAACACAGGAGTTTAATGGCAAGACCATTCACTGGACCATTCACTGTAGTGGTTCTACTGTAATTACCGGTGGTCTCATGCAAAATGAATATTGTATAAGCAATGTAGGAATAGGGTCATATTCTACTTCAATAGGTTCAATTCTTCCTACTTATCAGGGAAACAAGGATACTTATTCTTTAGTAAAGTTTTACGATAAAAATGGCAATTTAGTAAAGAATGATCAGGATGCCATCTATGTTAAGGGTTGGCCTGGTCAGACTTTTACACTAGAAAATGTATCCCAGTATCTCAAAGTTCATAAAGGATATTATTTATCTAATCAAAAGGAAATTCATGATCATACCGATGAGGATGGAAATCTGACAGGAAGCATATCTGGTTTCGAAGTCGGCGACTATTATAGAAAAGTTTATTACGATAATAATGGCCAAATTAGTTTTATTGGCCTTTATCATCAAATTTCTCCCGATGGCACGATGGCAGTTTCTTTATTGAACGCAAACGGCAAACAAATTGGAAATACTCAAGATGTAGGGGCTGGTAAATCAGTTAAGTTTGATAGTGATCATGGTTATGCTGGTTATAACTGGACTGCAAGAAATCCATATGTTACTGGTTCAGTACATGCCATTAAGTATGTTCAATTAGGTTCTGTAGTTTTATATGATAAAACCACCGGCGCTATTCTTAAGGAAGTACAATACAATAATGATGACTCTGATCCAGCAAGTGCCCAACTTCCTTATAGTTACGGTCAGCTTAACGATCTCCTCGAAGGGTATGTGCTTGACCCTGAGTTTAAAGAATCTGATTATGAGTTAGCTAATGGACAATATTCTCAAGATCTTAGAATTCCTTATGTTAAGCAGATAAAAGTAACGTATTCAGGTGGCGACAGTAAGACTTATGACGGTGAGCCCGCTGCATTTGACGTCCAATCTGTAAAGTGGACGGTCTTGACGGACTTGAAGAACTTGAAGAACTTGAATACCAGTACTTTGACCGCTGGTGACTTTGACTGGAGCACGGCAGATAAGCAAGCCCCAATTGATGCTGGTACTTATACTTTGAGCCTGAATGAAAAAGGCGAAGCTGCTTTGCGCGCAGCCAACAAGAACTACAATATCAAGGAGATCAGTGGCTCGTACAGTTACACGATCAATCCTGTGGAAGTAGATAAAGATGGTCATAAGATTCCAAATGCACCAACTCCACAATACAAGAATGATCCAACTCCACAATACAAGAATGATCCAACTCAAGATACTTCTGTAACTTACCATCCAGTAAAGAAGCCTGGAAACAAGTCACACAACCATTCTGGCAATAAAGGAAAGATTTCTTCTAAGACAGTTGCACACAAGACTCAAACCTTAACAATTGTAGCTACTGCTAATAAGTCTGAAAAGGCTCAAAGCAATAGTACTGCTAAGGTTGAAAAGAGTACTTCAACCAATGATAAAGAAACCCTTCCACAGACTGGCGAAAAGAACGAAAATGAAGCAGGTATCTTTGGTCTAGCCATTGCTGCTATTGGTTCATTGTTCGGCTTAGCTGCTGGAAAGAAGAGAAGGAAAAAAGAAAATTAGTTTAAATATTAAATAACAGAAACAATAAAACAACAGATATGTGAAATGGCTCATATATCTGTTGTTTTTTGTTTTGAATTGTGGCTCTGGTATAGTTATTTAATTATTAGTACAGTAACTATATGTTTCTTTTATGATTTACATATGAAAGCGGATTAATTACATAATTTTCTTAATCATAGTAGAGTGAATAAGGTAAAAAAACATAAGTTGAGTATGAGATTTATTTAGGGAGGCTGTTATGTTATCTTCAAATAACATGCATGAAAAATTACGTAAGATGGAACCCAAAACGCAGCGTTTTTCTATCCGTAAGTTTACGGTAGGCGCTGCTTCTGTATTGATTGGTTTGACCTTTATAGGAATGAGTAGTCAAACTGTTAATGCTAGTGCTAATAGTACTGCTACCACTGATTCTCAAACTAGTGGTTCAACTGGTGGCACGACTGATATTACAGAAAACAAGGCTAAAGATGACATTGCTCTTTCTGATTCAGATAAGTCAAAGTGGAAGAATGAAACAAATTCTACAAGTATAGATTATAAAGCTTTAAAGGATAAAGTTAATGAGCTTAAGCCTAAAGTAGATGGAACAAGTAATGCTAAATCTACTGCACAAGTAGAAAAGGGTAAGAAGACCGAAACAACTAAGTCAACTTCTTCACAGACCTCAACCACTAATCCAGCTCAGAAACCGGAGCCGGAATCCGCTGAAAAGAATTCTTCAGAAAAATATACAGATGATCAATTAGCTTCTCTTTCTCCTGCAGCCATTCAAGAATGGAAGGATATTATAGATGAATATCAACCCACTAAGGAGAGTAAAACCAAGTGGGATAAAGCACATAAGGATTTTAATGATGCATAGCAAACGTGGAAAGACTCTAAAGCCGACCAGACAACTTGGAATAAGTAACATAGTGAGCCGTTAAAAGATTCCATGGATGCATTATTTAAGGCAATGGATCAGAGACTAAAACCCAACTTCAAACTAAATGGAGTGATATAACAACCCTCGATTCTGATACGAAAGGCACTTTATTTCCAACTGACTTACAAGAATGGAAAGATGTGGTAGATACTTATAATAAATCACTCAATTCTGACCAGAATAGTGAATGGAATCAAGAATATGGTGATTTTAATGACGCCTGGCAAAAATGGGTAGATGATACTTCCAGCAGGGCTAAAAATGAAAAGCAGAGTTTTAGTAATTTACAAACTGCCCTTGATAAATTGACGCCACTAATGTCTAAAAATAAAGGCATCTCCCAAGATTTTGTGAAGAATTCGCAGGATTCTTGGCAAAAAGATAAGAAAAAGTTAGGTGACACTTCTAATCCTGACCATGATGATTATTTAGCAGCATTATCTCCAGAGGATTTTGCTGATTATAAGGCAGTCTTAGATTATTATGACCAATACTTAAATAAGGATTCTCAATGGCACAATAATTATAAAAAGTTTAGTTGGGATAATTGGGAAACTTCGATCCAAGCTTGGAAGAAGTCTCGTGAAAAGGATAGAGCTTATTTCCATCAAAATGTTGAACCACAATTAGATAATTTGATTAACTTGATGGATCAAAAAGATGATTTTAACGATGAGTATGAACAAAAATATCAGACTAAATGGAATGAGCTGAAAACAACTTTATTTAATTTGGATACCGATCACGTCACTGTCTCATTACTTAATAAAATTGATGCTTGGAAAGACTCAATTGATACTTATAACAATTATTTAATGGATCAGAGCAAAAATAATACTGCTTGGTATAACCAATACCAGAATTTCGAGAACGCTTGGAACAATTGGTCAAAAGAAGTTAAAGCGTGAAAAGAAAAACGTGAGATCCAGAAGGAAAACTTTAGTGTTATTGAAGACCTGTTAGATAATTTAATTACACATATGCAATCGTCAGAGCGATTTGATGCTGCATGGCAAAACTTAAGTCACAAATTAAATCAGGCTAAGGATGATCAGATCGCAAATCTTAATCTTAAAAGCATGCAAGAATGGAAGGATCAATTAGATAAATATAATCAATAGGTTGACTCTACTAATACTGATTGGTCACACGCTTATTCTAAGTTTATTGAAGCGTGGAAAGATTGGACCAAACAAAAAGCAGAAACAAAAAAGGTTGATTTTGCTAGTGAAGTTCAACCTAAGCTCGATAAGCTATTAACGGAAATTAGTTCTCAAGATTATTATCAAAAGTCATGGAGTAAGTTGAAAGCAAGCCTTGATTCTGCAAGTGATACTCAATTGTTGGCTTTAACTCCAGCGCAATTGCAATCGTGGAAAAATACGATTGAAGCTCAGAATAAGTTAATAGGCAAGACAAACGAGTATACTGCCTTTGAAAAGGCTTGGACTGATTGGTCAACAGCTGAGAAACCAACTAAGAAAGTTGCTGCTGCCTTTAGAACAATGTTTGATAAGTACGCCACTCTTGTTAACTTGTTACCTGATTCAGTAAGCACCAAGGAAGTATCGTCGATAACAAGCGTAGCTGACTTACGTGATTATTTTGATAATAATGCGTTATTGCGTGCAGCTAATTTGTTCCATATATTTGGTAGACATGTAATTTTAGATGTCGATACTAATGGTAACATGGTCGCTCATCTTTTAAGTGATAAGGTGGATTTTGGTACTAGAGGTGATTCTTTTAATCATACGGCTGGTGATATTTATTACATTGAAGATGTAGATCGATTAAATGAAAACGGCTTTCGTAACGCAAAATGCAACTATATTATTTTTGGCAGCAAGGTAAAAGTTGAGATTAAAAATAATGTAGTTTATGCAAATGGGACAAAATTAGATAAAATAACTCCTAGTCAAGTAATTACCCATGATGATTTTATTGATATTTCTGCTGAATTTAAGAAATTAAGCCAGAAATCAAAAGATTTAATGAGTGAGAAGACCAGCGCTAACGTAACGGTTGATTTTAAGGATAATAACAATGAAATTATTGATGTCTCTAATGCATCTAGTCACACGGGCTTCGTATATGCAACCTTAAATGGAAAAAAGCTTGACAGATCTGGCACTTTTGAGATTAAAGGATTAAATCGAACGAATGCCCCCGTTTTGATCATTAATGTTACAGGAAGCAATATTCACTTCCAACCAAACATGAAAATTGATGGTCAAGGCAGTGGAGAATCACACTCTTATCCTAATAAAGTGCTTTGGAATTTTGGAGATGCTAAAACCGTCTCTATTAATTCTGGTAATTTAATGGGTAGTGTTTTAGCACCGAACGCGACCTTCACAACGAATGTTAACGTGGATGGCAATATTATTGCCGATACAATCAAGGGCGCAGGTGGGGAAACTCACCGGTGGGATTTACATGCATTCGATCAACATGGCAAAAACTCAACTAATCCTACTAAGAAGTCTCCAGTACCTAATCTTCCTGAATTTCCTAATTGGCTTGAGATAGCATCAGCCCCAAAGGGGAAAGCATTACCGACCAAAGTAACATCGTTAGATGCTAGGGCACCATGGTGTTTCTTCGGCAAGTCGAAGCTTCCTGATTTTTGGCCATTTACTTTGGATGCACTTGCTCCTCAACCGAAAAAAACACCAGGTTTTAAGAAACCTACACCAGGTCCTAAAGATAAGACGCCTCAACCACCAACTTCACCTGTAAAACCAAAATTACCTCCGGCTTCACCAACAACTCCTTCTCAACCCCAAACCCCAACTCCAGATGTAGTTCAGGGCTTTGTAAAGCCGAAATCTGAAAAAATAAGTGGGATTAAATATGTGGCTCATCAAACCAAAATGCCCCTGTTTTATCCCAAAAGATAAGCAAAGGGCGGAACGTGGAGCAGGTAAAAACTACAAAACAGGTAGTTGCTATGCCTGAGGATAAGAAAATGTTTGTCCGTTCTGAAAGCAATGCATTACCACAAACCGGTGAAAAAACTGAAAATAAAACTGGAATTGTTGGCCTAGCTATAGCATTTGCAGGCTTAATGTTTGGATTATGCTTCGACAAGAAGCGGAGAAAAGATTAAAAGAATAATACAGTCAGAAAAGTAATGAGTATTGTCATACCATTGCTTTTTTTCTACGTAAGTGTCTGGGAAAAAGTCCATTTTTAGCTAATTTTAGACTTTTACTCAAAAGAAAAATCCTATTAAATCAAGGTTTATTAATACCAAGATTTAGTAGGATTTCTTAATTTCTGAGTTTTTTCCCAGACACTAGAAGAGTATAATGAACTTGATCAATTATTTATACGATAGAAGTCTTTTTTGATTATGTTTGGCTACGTCGTAATCATATAGTTGGTCATTACTGATCAGGGCATACATAGTTCTGATCAGTTTGTGTATAGAAGCAATAGCTATCTTTTTGAACCCTTTGGTTTGAGAAGATAGCTTTTTGTTTTCATAGTAATCAGCTATATGACAGTGCTGAGTTTTAGCTGCCTGGTCGATTTGACCGATAGCCCGATACAGAATCTTACGTGCTACAGCATTACCATGTTTAATAATGCTTAAACTGGCGTCAATTTCACCAGATTGATAACGTCCTTGATCAATTCCAATAAAAGCGTTGATTTTGTTAGGATTACTAAATCTGCGTAAATCGCCTAATTCCCCTAGTATTCTTACCGCAGTAGTTTGAGCAATACCAGGAATGCTCTCTAAGATTTCTAAGTCACGATTGGGTAAGCTTTTAGCTATCTTTACCATTTGATCTATCAAGTCTTTTCTTTTTTTATTTAGGTCAATTAGACGTTGAGCATAGTATTTTGCCTCACTAGATTCAACACTATTGCAGGAAGCCACTGGATATGCTTTTCTAGCTGAACTGATTAGATTTGAGGTAAATTTCTTAGCTTTCTTATCTTGAAATCCTGGTAGCTCAATCAACTTATTATAGATTTCAAGTTCAGTAGAGCTATTTACCAGTTCACAGTGAGGATACATCTTGACAATTGACCAATAATTAAATCCTTTTGCCGTGCTAAATAAACTTTCAAGTTCTGGAAAAGTAAATTGTAAAATCTTATGGAGTCGATTCTTTGCCATCACAATATCGCTAGTCAATTGATCATAAAAACGACTTAGAGCATTTAATTGATGGTATTGGTCGGCTTGCAATTGACTAACTGGATGGTGATAAAGCTTTTGAATTAGAGCTAAGTGATAGGCATCCGTCTTGTCCGTTTTATTATGTCTAAGTCCAAGATTCATCTTTTTCTTTGCTTTTAATGGATTTAATACTACATATTCATAGCCATAGTCGTCTAAGAAAGTTTGTAGTCTCTTAGAATACACGCCAGTAGCTTCAAAAATGATTTGTGGGTGTTGAGTGAAAGTTTTCAGATCATTGAGCAACTCTAAGAAGCCAGGTCGGTCGTTAGTAATTGTTGTAATGGATTTAATATCATTGATTAATTCACAAACAGTTGATGTGCTTTTGCTTACATCAATGCCAAAGATAACTTTCATTTCTAAATACCTCCTAAATACAGTAGTAAAGACCTTTTACTCAAGAAATCAGATCTAATTTTCTAAACTCGACATTAAATGTCCACATTCTTCGAGGAGATTGCATAATTTCTCGGTAAAACTGCCAGTTTTTTGTACGACGTCAAGCATCTAGAGGACTTATGACATAAGGTTTTACTACTATTTCAAATTCTACGACTAGAATAAAAAATAGTGAATCAGCTATCCCGTCGGATAGTCAATTCACTATTTAGCTTAGAATGTTTTTTATGCAATAAAAAATCCTGTTAACAGCTTATCACAGAGATAAGTCATCAACAGGAAAAATTATAGAGCCATAAAAAGATCGATGATCAACGTTTTTTAACGAAGATCATCCGATCTTTTGTTTTTCTATAATCCAAATGCAATCTTGTATAACAATGCACCGCAGATACCACCAGCAATTGGAGCAACTACTGGTACCCAACCGTAGTCCCAGTGAGCAGAACCCTTATGAGGCAATGGGCAAAGTGCATAAACGATACGTGGACCTAAGTCTCTTGCAGGGTTTAATGCAGGACCGGTAGGACCACCAACAGCCATAACCAATGCGGTGATTAAGAAACCAACACCGAGGTTGGCAATATCTTCTGATTGCTTGAAGAACATGCCACGGTATAAACCAACGGCTACAAACAAAAGAATTGCTGTACCAACAAATTCAGTGATAAAACCGTTTAACTTACTGTTGGCAGTATCACCAGTCGCAAAGCTGGCAAAAACAGCGTCATCACTAGCAGTTCTCTTAATGTATGGCCAGTAAACAGCCACTAATATAAGTTGACCTACGATTGCACCAAGCATTTGAACCAAGATATATGGTAGAACTTGATCCCAAGGGAATGCACCTGCACATGCTTGTGCAAGGGTTACGGCCGGATTCAAGTGGTTACCTGAAATTGAACCGAATAACATCGCAGGAAGCATGACACCAAAACCAAAGCCAAATGCGATTAAAAGCCACCCACCATTGGCTTGTCCATCGCGGCTATTACCTCCAGTATCACGCAATACTGAGTTGGCAACTGAACCGTTACCTAAAACTACTAAAATAATCGTACCGAAAAATTCGGCCAAATACTTTATCATCCAAGTATGTTCCATAATAGATACTTTTTACTCCTCTAAAAAAATAAGTGAAAAATACACACAAGATTGAATTATACACTATATTGAGAAAATAGATATTATTATTTTGAAAATTGCAAATATTTTGCTCAAAAACAGATCTTTCTTACTTTTTTGTTTTTTCTAGTAGAATAATTAGTAAGGAATTTTTTAGAAAAGGCGTAAAGAATGAGCGAAGAAAATAAAAATGATGTAGTAACTGGCGCTTCCGAAACTATTGATGCTAGTTCGGGTTCTTCGATGTTAGAACATGAAGAATCTAAAAAAGAAGAAGCCACTAGTCCATGGCCTGGTCCAAAGGGTATGATCCCAGTAACCAGTGGTAAAGCCGACGATGCTAATGTCCATAACCGTGTCTTCTTAGACAATATCTTGGTGGAAATGCGTGTAATCGATTCTGTTGAACCGGATTTGACTACAACAATTTTGGGTAGAAAATATGCATCCCCATTAATGCCGGCTGCAGTTTCGCACTTGAATAAAGTGTTAAGTGATAAAACGAGAAAGCCAATGCAAGAAAAAGCAATGGCCGCTCGCAACATGGATTTACTTAACTGGATCGGCATGGAAACCAACGAAGAGTATGGTGAAATCGTCAGCCAAGGCGGAGACACTATTCGAATTATTAAACCTTTTGCAGATCATCACAAGATTTTAGATGAAATCAAGTTTGCGGAAGATCATGGAGCTGTAGCCGTTGGAATCGATATCGATCATATTGCTGGCAAAAACGGTAAATACGATGTAGTTGATGGGATTCCTCTAGGTTCGATTACAATGGATGACTTGAAGCATTATGCGGAAAGCACTAAGTTGCCATTTATTGCTAAAGGCGTTTTATCTGTATCTGATGCCTTGAAGGCGCACCAAGCGGGATGCAAGGCAATCGTAGTTTCTCATCACCATGGTCGTGTACCTTTCGGTGTTCCACCTCTAGCTGTTTTGCCTGATATTAAAAAGGCACTTGCTGGTAGTGGCATGGAAATTTATGCCGATGGTTCTTTGATGACTGGTTATGATGCATACAAAGCATTGGCTATGGGTGCTGATGCTGTCTTAATTGGCCGCGGAATCTTGTCAGAGCTGCTTCAAAGCGGTACTAAAGCGGTTGAAGATAAGCTTAAGCAAATGAATGAACAACTAGCAGAGATGATGATGTATACCGGTGTTAAGGATACAAAATCGTTTGATCCTAGTGTTTTGCATTATTAAAAATAAATAGAACAAGATAAAAACAATAAAAAGAGATTGCAACTGCAATCTCTTTTTTATAACTCAATTTTTTCATCAGGTAGTTTAACGTGCAATTTTTCAAAAGAAAAAGGCTTAATTAGAGAAATTTCATAGGCATCTAGAGCTAGATTTTCACCAGCAAAATCTGGATTGTACAATGGATCACCGACAATCGGACAGCCGATTGCGGCTAAATGAACACGAATTTGATGGGTGCGACCTGTTTCTAGCGTTAATTTAACTAAAGCTGTATTATCAGAATATTTTTTCAGTAGTTCATAATGAGTAACTGCATGCAAACCAGTTTTATTTACCATTCTTTTTCTTTGATCATCAGGATCCTGACTAATAGGAAGATCAATAGTACCGTTTTTCTTTAATTTATCCGCATGAATAACTTTAGCCAAATATTCACGATGAAAAGTTTTAGTAGTGAGTTCTCGATTCAAAATAGGAACAACTGCCGGATTTTTAGCCACCAAAAGCAGACCGCCTGTAAGCATATCGAGTCGATGTACGATGTACGGACTGCTACCTAAATAAGTAGCACAATCATTCAATGCTGTATCAGTTTCATTTAAGTTAGGGTGAGTTTTCTGCCCCTTCTTTTTATTAATGATCAATAAATTATCGTCTTCGTAGATAACGTCAGGCATTCGTCTACTTGCAGGGTAAGTTTGCTGCATTGAATCAATTTGATCAAGCACGATATCAATTTTGTCACCTGGCTTAACCAATTCATTGAAGTAGCGGTATTTACCATTAATGGTTACATTTTGCTCGATTCTTAAATAATGGCGCCATTTTCTAGGGATAAGTAATTTACGCAGGACCTCGTTAACTGGTAACGGATCAAGATTTTTTGGATAAAAAAGTGTAAAATTATAAACCATAAATATTTCCTAAGTCTGCTTCAATTCTAAACATGTGTTTTAGTAATTATGATACAATTTTCTTGTTTCTAAAAAGGAGCAATGTATTTAATGAATAATGACCAACCAAAAAGAAGTGGCTTTAAGGATGCATGGCATCAATTTGATAGTCGCTTCTTTATCGGACGCTGGATTATTTTAATCCTACTCACTTTAATGCTTTTGACTTGTACATATTATACAATTAAAGTTAAAACTTCGAATATCTCGAATTTGAAGGCGTCACTTTCAACTACAACAACTATTTACGATTATAAGGGCAAAAAAGCAGGTTCCTTATATTCGCAAAAGGGTTCGTTTGTAGAATATGATAAAATTTCGCCAAATATTCAAAATGCGGTCATTTCAACAGAAGACCGTACTTTTTGGACGAACCCTGGTTTTAGTGTTAAAGGTATGGTTCGTGCCGCCATTAGTTTGGTTATTCACCATGGTCAAGTTACCGGTGGTGGTTCCACATTAACGCAGCAGCTGGCTAAGAACTCACTACTTACTCAGCAGCAGACCTTTTCACGAAAATTGGAAGAATTGTTCTTTGCAATTGAGATCAACCATGTTTATTCCAAAAAAGACATTTTGACGATGTACTTGAATAACGCCTATTTTGGTAACGGTGTCTGGGGCGTGCAAGATGCTAGTCGTAGATATTTTGGTAAAAATGCTAGTGATGTAACTGTCAGTGAAGCTGCCACTTTGGCAGGGATGCTGCGGAATCCTAGTTTCTACAACCCTGTAGACCATATGGCTAATGCACTGTCACGTCGTAATTTGGTTTTGAGCTTAATGGCTGATAATGGCAAAATTACTTCAGCTCAAGCCAAAGCTTATTCAAAAGAAGGCTTAACTTTAAAGAATACCTTTAAGAATAAGGATGGCTACCGTTACCCATACTTCTTTGATGCTGTTGTAGATGAAGCAATTAGTAAGTACGGCTTAACAGAAGAGCAGGTAATGAATAAGGGCCTCAAGATTTACACTACCCTTAACCAAAATTACCAAAGCAAGATGCAAGATACCTTTGAACAAAGCTGGCTTTTCCCACAAAATGGTTCAGATGGTACCGAAGCCCAAGGTGCCAGTGTGGCAATGGATCCTAATACTGGTGCCGTACGTGCAGTTGTTGGGGGACGTGGACAACACGTCTTCCGTGGCTACAACCGTGCAACGCAAATGAAGCGTCAGCCTGGTTCATCGATCAAGCCGCTTGCTGTTTACGCACCAGCTCTTCAAAATGGTTATCATTATGATTCAGAGCTTTCCAACAAACTGCAGAAATTTGGTAAGAACGGTTATGAGCCACACAACGTTGATAATGGCTACTCTGATAAGATTCCAATGTACCAAGCCTTAGCTCAAAGTAAGAATGTTCCTGCTGTATGGCTGCTTGATAAGATTGGGGTTAACAAGGGTGTTCAATCTGTTGAAAACTTTGGTATTAAGGTGCCAAAGAGCGATCGTAATCTTGCTTTAGCCCTTGGTGGTCTTTCATCTGGTGTATCACCATTACAAATGGCCCACGCATATTCTGCCTTTGCCAATAAGGGTAATTTGCCTAACAATTCTTACTTTATTACTAGAATTACAGATGCCAGTGGTAATGTTTTAGCAGAAAATGGCAATCCGGGCACACACCGTATTATTTCTGAAAATACGGCAAAAGAAATGACTACGATGATGCTGGGCGTATTTACTAACGGTACAGGTCAATCTGCTCAACCAAGTGGCTACCGTGTTGCTGGTAAAACTGGTTCAACTGAAGTGCCTAACTCATATGGTTTTGGTACTAAGGACCAGTGGATTGTTGGTTATACTCCTGACATCGTTGTCGCAACTTGGGTTGGTTTTGACCGAACCAGTAGGCAGCATTATATGCAAGGAATTTCCGAAACAGGAATTACTAGACTATATAAAGCCGAAATGGAAGGCATTCTGCCGTATACCGCTCAGACTCAATTTACCGAAAAAGCACCTAACCAGATTGTGAAAGATAATGGTTCAAACTTTGATTGGACCGGCGGATTAGGGCAAAAAATTCAAGATGGTATAGGTTCTGCAGGACAGAAGATTAATGAATGGTATAATAGTGTGAAAGGCTTATTTGGCCAATAAAATTTAGGAGGACCATGATGGTTAACGTTTACGATTCAGCTAACAAATTAGCAGAAGATTTAACACAAACTGATCAATACAAGGCTTTACAAAAGGCTATTAAGGATGTAGAAGAAAACGACGAAAGCTCAGCTATGTTCAAGAAGATGGATGAACTTCAAGCTAAGATTTTGCGTGCTCAACAAGCTGGTCAACCTCTTGCTGCTGAAGATCAACAAGCTTACAAGGACTTGAACGACCAAGTACAAAAGAACGATTTGATCGTTAACATGCTTAAGTCAGAACAAGCTTTATACGACTTGCTTAACGACATCCAAAAGACTTACTCAAAGCCAATTAATGATCTTTATGAAGACCTTAGAAACTAGAATTTGCGATGAAATTTATTCACTTTGCGGATGCGCATTTAGATAGTCCATTTCGTGGGCTATCTTTTTTGCCATCTAAGGAATTTAACCAAATATATCAAGCGGCCGATCAATCATTAACGAGAATTGTTGATTTGGCTTTAAAACAAAATGTTGATTTAGTCTTAATCGCTGGAGATACTTTTGATAGCAACACGCCATCTCCAAGAGCGCAGCTATTTTTTGCCGAACAGATAAAAAGGCTGACTGACCAAAAAATTCAAGTGGTGATGATTTTCGGTAACCACGACCACATGAAAAAAGAAGATCTACTAGTTACTGAAACACCTTATTTCAAATTATTGGGTAATGGTGAAAAAGTGGAGAAAGCCACTTTTGCGACAAAAGCTGATTTTACTTACGATGTAATCGGCTTTTCATATTTGAATAACCATATTACGCGTGACATGATACCTGATTTTCCTGCAAAGGGACAAAATTATACTTTTGGTTTAATGCACGCACAAGAAAAAACACAAACTAATAATGTTTATGCACCATTTACTACTAGTGAAGTGCAGAACCTTAATTACGATTATTTTGCCTTAGGCCATATTCACGCACGCAATAACTTGTCAGAAAATCCATGGATTGTTTATCCAGGTAACATTCAGGGGCGTCACATCAACGAAATGGGCACTAAAGGTTGCTATCTTGGCGAGATCGATGAACAAACTAAGAAGACAAGCATTGAGTTTAAACAAACTAGTCCAATTATTTGGCAAGCTGTCGAAATCAATTTGGAAGGTGAAATCGATAAAGCTGGTTTGCAGACAAAAATCATTGAAGTCCTTAATCAAATTAAGCAAAAGACTTACTTTAGTTTAACCATCAAGGGTGCACAATATTTGACTGAAGAAGAGCGAGAACTGACTGCAGATACTGATTTTTGGCAGACAATCTCGCAAAATTTGCCATTTGCTTCTCAGCTAGTTGACGTTCGTTATGAAACCAATACCAGTTTGGAATTAAATGAGAATGATCAAAAGGCCTTTGAAAAAGCCAAGGCGGAAATTTTTGATGTAGATGAGTTCAATCAAATCGTAAACGACTGGAAGAAAAAAGATCCAGAAGCAGCTGCACTAGCAGAAGATCCTAAATTTATTGAGGCTGTTAAGCAATTAACCGAAGTAAAGCTAATGAGTAAATTGAAAGGAATTAAAGATGAGACTGAAACAAATTAAAATGATCAATTTTGGCCAGTTTTCTGACAAGTCTTTTGATTTACCTAGCAAAGAAATAAACGTCTTCTTTGGTGCTAATGAGGCGGGAAAGAGTACGACGGTAGCTTTTATTAAGCAGATCATGTTTGGCTTTCATTTGCGCAGTAATTCGTCTCCGTTTTTTGAAGATTATACGCCGTTAGCTCATGTGAGTCCGATGGGTGGCAGTCTTGTCTTTGAAGCGGACGATGGCGAATATGAATTAGAGCGCTTGTATGCCAAAGGCGATAAGACTAAGCGTGGTATTTTAACCGTTAAAAAAGATGGGCAAGTAGTGCCCGAGAGTCTCTTTTTCGATCAAATTCAAAAAATCGATGGTTCGTTTTATGCCGACAGCTTTATCTTTAATCAAGAAATGCTGGGTCAGGTAAGCAGCTTGAGTCAAGAAGACTTGCTTGAACGTATTTATTACTTGGGTGCAGCCAATAGTGGTAAATTGCTTGAAATGCGTGATGGCTTTGAAAAAGAAGCTGGCAAGTTGTTTAAGAAGACGGGTAAAAAGCCAGAAGTAAATCGTCTGCTTAAGCAAATGGAAGACGATCGTGACAATCTGGCTCAAACGCAAGCAGAGTTTGGTGATTATGAAGAACTTGATCGTGATTTAACTGCTAAAAGTGACGAGTTAAAGAGTAAGCAACAAGCTTTAGAAAAGCTGAAAAAAAGGGCGCAAGAGTTGCGTGACCTGCAAAAAGAATTAGGCAATTACCAAACTTTGCTAGATTTGCAAAAGCAAGTTAAGGATACGCAGTTTGATAGTGAAAATTATCAAAAAGCGCAAGATATCATGGCGCAAGGTCGCAATTTGCAAAAGACGATTAAGTCTTTGAAAGAGCAATTAGCTGATCTGGATGATAATAATCAGGCTGATTTGTCAGCTAGCAAAAAGCTTGTCCAACAAAAGCCGCAACTACTTCAATGGCAAGCAGAATACAAATCATGTTTGCAAAAAGCTGATGAACTCAAACAAGAAAAAGAACAAATTCTTGCTTTATCTCCTGATACCAAGCAAGTACTAGACTTGACGCCAGAGCAAATCAAACAGCTGCAAGCAGATTATTTAGCTTTGCCTAGACAAGAAAATCGAGTTGAAGCTGCTCCTAATTCCAATGATAAACTCTGGTATGTGATTGGTGCTGTCCTAGCAGTCCTTGGTTTGATCTTACTGGTTATGATGGGGACAGTTGGCGTGATCGCCTTAATTACCGGCCTAATCTTTCTTGGTGCAGGCTACGTTAAAGGCAATAACGCCAATAAACAAAATGCCGCTATTTTGGAAAAGCAAAAACTGGTCGCACAAAAGCGCCAGGGATTTGGGCAACAATATGGCTTGAATCCTGATAATTTGGATATTAATAATCTGGTGGCTAATGCCAACCAGTATCACTTAAAAGAAAACGCTGAGAAGGCAAATAATGAACAACTGAGCCAGATTAATCAAGAAGTCGCCCAATTAGCCACAAATGTGCAAAATACGCTGAAAAAGCCAATTGAGGATGATTTTAGCTCCGTTTTAAGTGGAATTGATGAACTGGAAGAAAAGATTGACCACAGTCAAGAAATTGGTCAACGAAGAATGACGATTTCGTCTGCTTTAAAGCAAGACCAGCAAGATTTGAAAGAATTGGGTTTGCAACTTCAAACTTTGTTTGCTCAAGCTAATGTCAAAAATATGGCCGATTATGATGCTGTGTACAAAGATTCATTAGAGCAAGCCAAAATTAGGACGCAGGTTGAAGCACTTAAGAAGAGCTTAAACGATGATTTAACTCAATTGACAAAGACTAATCCAGCTGAATTAGAGCAGCAATTGCATGAATTGAATGATCAAATAGCTGCAGCCAATAATGAAGTCAGCGATTTACAACAACAAAACGCACAAGTACAGGTTAAGTTGAACAATTTGGCTGATTCAACTGCAGTATTTGAAGCGAGACAGGATTTGGCCAATACCGAAACTAATTTTGAAAGCAGTAGTAAGGAATATTTGGCTAACTTGCTTGCAGCTAAATGGATTAGTCGCTCACTTGATTTAGCTTCAAATGAACGTTTTCCAAAGATGCTCAAAGCAGCTAAAGAATATTTGGCTTTGCTTACAGGTGGACGTTACGTTGATCTTGAACTCGGCAAGAAATTAACGGTCATCAGAAAAGATGGTAAAAAGCGTGATGTTAAGTACTTGTCTCGCGGTACGGCTGAACAACTCTACTTTGCTTTAAAGATAGCCTTTGTCGAACAAATTAAAGATGAAATCAACTTGCCAATCTTAATCGATGATTCATTTGCTAACTTTGATGATCACCGCATCAAGTATATTGAACAATTATTGAAGAAGATTAGTGAAAATAATCAAGTGCTGATTTTTACAGCGCAAGAAAACCTAGTTGAAAAATTAAGGATCCAGCCTTTAACTTTTACGAAAGGAAATCAAAATGCTTAAACGACTCTTAGATTATAATGACGGCGAAGAAATGGATATCGTCGTTTTGATTAAGAATTCGCAATTGCGACGGAATAAGAAAAATAAGCTCTTTTTAGCAATGCAATTTGGCGATGGATCAGGCGAGATTCGGGGCAACTTTTGGGATGCAACCAATCAAGATGCGGCTACCTTTAGTACAGGTACGATTGTAGAATTGAACGGTAAAAGAGAAGAATACCAAGGCCGTCCTCAAATTCGCATTTATAGTTTAAGGGTGGTTGGACCACGAGAAGGCTATGAGTTAGATCAATTCGTTAAGTCAGCTCCAGAACCGATTAATGATATGCATGCCGAAATTAATCAATTTGTTGATCAGATTCAAAATAAAACTTGGAAGACGATTGTCCAATATTTGTTAAAAAAGTGGGGTAGACGCTTCTTTGATTATCCCGCAGGAAAGAGTAACCACCATGCAGTGCGTGGTGGACTTGCTTTTCATACTTTGTCGATGCTTAAGGATGCGAAGGGTTTAGCTGATAATTATGAACAGATCAACCGTTCACTGCTTTATGCTGGATGCATCTTGCACGATATGGGCAAAGTGCTTGAACTAACAGGCCCAGCTGCAACGCAATACACTACCGAAGGCAATTTAGTTGGTCACTTGGTACTTATCGATGAACAAATTATGCTAGCTGCCCAAGACCTTAAGATTGACCTTGAATCAGAGGACTTGCTTTTACTTAGACATATGGTTTTGTCCCACCATGGCCGCTTGGAATATGGTTCACCTAAGTTGCCAGCTCTTCTGGAAGCAGAAATTTTGCACCGCATCGATGATATGGATGCCATGGTTTATGCAGTCACGAATGCTTTGCAGCATACTGGTAAAGGAACGTTTACTGAGCCACTGCTTAGTCAAGATGGCAGAAGATATTATCGTCCAAAATATGATCCAGCTTTAGATCATGCCAAGCATTTGGAATAAGAATAGACAAAAATAAGAGGTTAACTTCAAAAAGCTAACCTCTTGTTTTTTTGCTAATATTTACTAACTAAATATTTTTATTACTTAGTAGCACTAGTAGTTGAAACGTATGATGCTAATACGTCCTTCAAGTCGCTATCCTTGATTGAAACATCAGCACGCTTCAAAACAGTTGAGATAACGTCCTTCATAGTTGCTTGGTCTTGAGCCATTGATGCGTAAATTTCGTCATCGATAGCCTTCTTGTGATCAGCAAACTTACCCTTAGCTGGGTGGCTGATCATCTTAATTACGTGGTAACCAGATTGTGACTTAACTGGAGTTGAAGTTACTTCACCAGTCTTAAGCTTAAATGCAGCTGTCTTGAATGATGAGTCAAGAGTATTGTCAGTTGAGTCAAATGCAGGAAGCTTACCAGCCTTGTTCTTAGTAGCAGTATCAAGTGAGTACTTCTTAGCTAAGCTCTTGAAGCTCTTGCCATCTTTCAATTGTTTGATGATGCTTTGAGCAGTTGACTTCTTAGCAACCAAAATGTGTTGTACAGTTACCTTAGGTTGGTAGCTCTTCCAAGCTTGTTGTTCTTGCTTCTTTGAAATCTTCTTAATGTGCTTTAATGCTTGTTCAGAAAGAAGGTTAGTCTTTAAGTTTTCCTTGAAGCTTGAAGCAGTCATACCGTTTTGTTGTAAAACAGCACTAAATTGTGAGCCATATTGCTTCTTGTAGTTGTTGTATTGCTTGTCAACTTTCTTTGATGAAACGTACTTGCCGTATTGTTGTTCCAAAGCACGGTTGATAATCATGTTAGCCAAAGTTGATTTACCAGCTTGTGACTTCTTCATTTCATCGTAATATTGTTGTTGAGTAATCTTACCACCCTTGTAGGAAGCAACAGTAGAATTACTACCACCGTTAGAACAAGCAGCAGTTGATAATGCAACACCAGCTACAGCTACGACTGCAGCAATTTTTTTCATATAACTCTTCATATAATTAAATCTCCACATCCTTAAATAAGTAACTGTCAACTAATATACCATAAAAATGACTAAATCGTTTTTAAATAGCGAATATTCACAGAAAAATCAAATTTTCTTTGATTTTTCTTAGTCCTTTTCGTCATCTTGAGTGTCTGAACCAGTAAATGAGTTCAAATCTTGGTTAACCTCTTCGCCTTTTTGCTTCATGCGATCAACTGTAGGTTGAATATGTCTAGAATATTTTTCAACATCATCACTAATATCGCTAATAGTGCGTTGTGCTGCAGGCAATTGTTCGCTTAATTCACGACTAGCTTGCTTGGCATTTTGCAATGCAGTAGCAAAACGATTGCTTTCGTGTTTTAAGGCGTCGAATTCAACTTTCAATGGTTTGCCAGGACGATTGCCATCGTTGTCCTTCATGCATGAAAAAACAAAGCCAAAAGCAGCGCCAAAAACTGTTCCTAATAAAAAGTGTTTCATTTGTTTACTCCTTAAAATTGGGCTTTAATCTTATCAGCAACTTCGTTGTATTTTGCTTCGTCGTATTTGTCAGCGTTGTTGCGAGTCATGAGCTTCAAACCATCGCCTTCAAAACGAGGGATAAAGTGAATGTGTGAATGCATAACTACTTGGTTAGCAGACTTACCGTTGTTAGTGGTGATGTTCATACCTGTAACGTTAGGGAAGGCCTTCTTGATTGCATTGGCAATTTCAGGAATGTATTGCAAGTATTGTTGTGCATCTTCTTTGGTGTAGTCAAACAAGTTAACGATATGCTTCTTTGGCACCATTAAAGTATGACCTGGGTTTACTTGTGAGATATCCAAGAAAGCCTTAACGTCGTCGTTTTCAAAAACGGTGTAACTAGGAATCTCACCGCGAATAATTTTACAGAATAAACAATCATCTACTAATTTTTCCATAATATATACCTCTTGTGTTTGAACTTTAGTTTCTTATTAAGTTCATGCTATCATACTATATGTAGAAATTCAGTAAAGAAAGATAGGAAAAATGACATTAAAAATTGAACATTTAACTGGAGGCTACACAGGTGTCCCGGTTATTAAAGATATAAATTTAGAAATTAAACCAGGTGAAGCGCTGGGCTTAATTGGTTTAAATGGGGCCGGTAAATCAACCACAATTAAGCATATTTTAGGTTTGCTTAGACCGCAAAAAGGTAAGATCACTTTAAACGACGTAGTTTTGACGCAACAACCAACGAAGTTTAAGCGTGAAGTGGCTTATATTCCTGAAACACCAATTTTGTATCCAGAATTGACATTAAAAGAGCATTTGGAATTGACCATGCTTAGCTACAAATTGGATGAAAAGAAGGCTTGGGAAAGAGCACATGAACTGCTTAAGATGTTTAGACTTGATGACAAGCTGGAATGGTTGCCAATCCACTTTTCAAAAGGGATGCGCCAAAAGGTAATGATCGTTTCTGCTTTTTTAGCAGATACAAGTTTGCTCGTGATCGATGAGCCATTTACAGGACTTGATCCTTTAGCCGTTGCTAACTTAATTGATTTAATTAAAAAGGCAATTGCTAACGGCAAAATGGTGCTCATGACTACTCACGTTTTAGCCGATGCACAACAAGCCATTTCAAATTATGCTGTTTTAAACAACGGTACGATTGAAGTTATCGGTAGTTTACAAGACATTCGTGAACACTACGGCTTAAAGCCTGATGATCCATTTGACAAGTTGTACTTGGCTTTGAATAGAGAGGATCATGGCAATGCGTGAGTTAGCTAAAAAGAGATTGAATGAAAATCTCAAGCAATCGGTTAAGTATTTAACGCTTGTTTTCAATGACTTCTTTATTTTGGCTTTGATCTTTTTAGTTGGTGCATTGATGTTCTGGTATGCCGAAGCAATGAAAACTATGCCAACTAATTTGTGGTTTTATAAGCCACTGACAGGATTCATTTTATGGCTGCCTCTTTTAACGGGACGATTCGTTACTTTGATTAAAGAAGCAGATATGCAGTTCCTGTTTACACAAGATGAGCAGATGGATGAATATTTGAAGCCTATGCACAGATATAGCTTGGTTTTACCATTCATTTTAGAAATCTTGCTTGCAGGTATTGTCTTCCCATTCGCTACAGTTAAAGCAGGCATTAGTGTTTGGAACTATATCTTGTTGGTGCTTGCCATGCTCTTTATCAAAGATACGGAACTAGAGATTGAAAAAAGCAATCTATATTTTGGCAAAAAGCTAAGTTTTGGACTAGTTAGTTTAGTTGCCTTGCTTATTGCAATTCTTTCCGCTTATTATCCAATGGTAGGTTTGGCTTTAGGTGTAGTTGGAACTATCTTATTTGCGCCTAACTTTAAGCCATCGTTTGGCGATAAGATGAATAAAAAGTTGCTCTTTGACTGGCGCTATGCTGTAGAAAGCGAAAAGGCTAGAAAAGACCGTGTTTATTCAGTCTTCAGCATGTTTACCGATGTCGAAGAAAAGCAAGTAAGCATCAAGCGAAGAAAGTACTTGGACTTCCTTTTGCCTAAGTCAATTGCTAAAGAAAATCCTAACTTGTTCTTATACAGAAGATCACTACTTAGAAATCCAGAGTATTTGAACTTGCTGGTTAGAATGACCGTCTTCGCAATTTTGATTTCATGGTTAGTGCAAGATTGGCGCTGGGCGCTTGGCTTATCATGCTTGGTGATCTTCTTGACTGTTTACCAATTATTGCCAATGGCAACCGAATTCGACCGTAACTTTATGTATCGTGTTTACCCAATTGAACGTCAAGATCGTGGCAAGGACTTGGTCAAAGTATTAACTTTAGGCTTGCTGATTCAATGGGTATTAATCAGTATTTTCTGGTTATTGTTATTGCCAATTAATGTAAACTTATTTGAAGCAATTGGTATTTTACTCGTGTTTACCGCATTGGTAGTTGCCACTTACTTGCCAAATCGCGTTAGAAAAATGAATCAAAAGAACTTTGGAATTAGATAGGGAATAGAGAAATGAGATTAAGAAATAAACCTTGGGCTGTAAAGCTTGTTAATGATCATCCTGAAAGTGTGTTGCAAAACCCAGATCCTGATAAGAAGATTGATTGGGCTGAACGTTTTGGCAATGATCATCCAATTGAAATTGAAGTAGGATCAGGTAAGGGTCACTTTATTACTACCTTGGCTGAAATGCATCCCGACAAAAACTACGTTGCTTTAGAATTGCAAACTACTGCAGCTGGTATTATCTTGCGAACTAAGCTTGAAAAGGGCTTGGATAACTTGCAAATTTTGCGTGGGGATGCGGCCGATATTAACAGCTTTTTTGACAAGAACACCACTGACGTAATCTACTTGAACTTTAGTGATCCATGGCCAAAGGCTCGTCATGAAAAGCGTCGTTTAACTTATAAGAGCTTTTTAAGTAAGTATGAAGAAGTGTTGAAGCCAGAAGGTCATATCGAATTTAAAACTGATAATTCAGGCTTGTTCGCTTATTCTGTGCAAAGTATGAATAATTACGGAATGTTCTTCGATTTTGTGAGTGTTGATTTACACCATGAAAAGCCAGAAATCGTTGACAAGAACATTGAAACTGAATATGAGCATAAATTTGCGGCAAAGGGCAATCCGATTTATGCATTGCATGCTCATTTTGAAACCAAGTAGTTTGCAAAAAGCCAGCATTTTTGTATAATACTTGTAAAAAGTAAGAAAGAATAGAGGCATAAAAAATGGAAGAAATTAAAGCATTAACTGAAGACAAGTTACAAGAAATTACTAAATCTGGTCGCGTTGTTTTGGAATTTTCAGCAGCATGGTGCCCAGACTGCCGCTTCCTTGATCCATTTTTGCCAGAAATTGAAAAGGATTTTTCAGAAGCTAAATTTTACAAAATTGACCGTGATGACTCAATTGACGTTGCAAAAAAATTAATGATTATGGGAATTCCTTCATTTGTTGTCTACCAAGATGGCAAAGAAATTGGTAGACTAGTAAATAAGGACCGTAAAACTAAAGATGAAGTAGAAAAATTTTTGCGATCACTTGACTAAAAGAGGAGATTTAAAAAAGCATGATTACTAGTACTAATAAAGAAGCTTATCCTAACACTTTGATCGTTATCTTGGGTCATGATGAAGGACGCAGCTCATTCGAAGAAAAAGAAGATGTTACTCGCGTAACCAACGATGAAGGTAAGACTATTGGTTATAACTTTTTCAACGTTGATAAGTTGATTGACTACGACAAGTTGCCAAATGGTCCAGTTAAGCTTTCAGATGATGAACTTGAGGCTCTTAACAAGAAGCTTGATGAAGTTGGTTTTGAAGATAAGTTAGCATACGGCAAGCCAACGCTTGTTTACGGCTACGTTAAGACCTGTGAAAAGCACCCTGATTCAGACCACCTTCACGTAACTACTGTTGAAGTTGGAAACGGTGAAGAACACCAAATCGTTTGTGGTGCTCCTAACATTGCTCAAGGCCAAAAGGTTGTTGTTGCACTTCCTGGTACTTTGATGCCAAATGGTCAACAAATTTGGCCAGGTGAATTACGTGGCGTTGATTCATATGGCATGATTTGTTCAGCTAGAGAACTTGGTTTACCACACGCACCTCAAAAGCGTGGTATCATGGTTGTTCCTGACAACTTTGAAGTTGGTGCAGAATTTGAACCAACTAAGTGTGACGAATTGATCGCTAGTGGTGAAATCACTTTATAATTTGAAAAGGCATTAGGCTGCTAAATAGTAGTCTGATGCTTTTTTTGATACGTTTTAAAAAAAGTACGTTTTGCTAAACCTTTTTGGAAAAGCAACTACAATAAGAGTTGAAGCAGGCGTTTTTTATGACAAAAAAATATGAAAAAGAAGTCAAAGAAGCAGAAAGCGTATTGGAGGATAAGAAGTTAACTGATAGTGAAATCTCACAAGAGTTAATTGACAAAGACCATCCAACTGAAAATGTTAAACCATCTGAGATTGATTTCTTGCGTAAAGAGCCAGATTTAGCAACTCAAATTGATTTTACTTTATTAGGCGACCTTGCTGGATTGTCCAAGGAAGCTAAGGAAGAAGCAGCAGTTGCTGTAGCTAAATAAAGTTAAATAGAAGATATTGTAATAGGTCAATATAGATAAAAGAAGCGTTGAGAAAAAATCTCAACGCTTTTTTGGCCGTAAATCAAATTCCATCTTGAAATAACTAATCAAGGTATAATGAAACTGTAAAAGTTGTTGAAACAAAGCCACAAGGGAGTGGAGAAAATGAAACTCAATAATAAAATTTTATCTAGTGCAGCGGCTGTTTTAGCAGCAGTTTCTTTAGGATTAATAACTTCTCAAACAGTTAATGCACAAAGCATTACTTTACATAAAGGCTACGATAAAACCGCAACGCCTTATATTAGACAAAAAGGCAAATTTATCCATGCCAATAAGAGTATCAAAATTAAGAATTATAAATTCTATGGTCAACCTATTTTAACTAAGGGTGACAAAGTGGTTTATGCTAGTGCCACAACACCACGTCTTATTAACCAGGAACCTTATTACTATATCGGCAATGGTGGATATGTCAAACAAAATAATGCGTATGTAATGAAGGGCGGTACATATGTACTTACTAGAAATTCATATGTCTACGATAAAAATGGTAATAGACTGAAGACCTACCGCGGCAAGCGTGCTTACTTGCCATATAACACTAAGATTAAGTCTCCAAACGGTGAGGAATACTACCGTAAGCCTTATACTTATTACAACATTGGCAAGAACATCTATATTCAAAGTGACCAAATTGCTAAATTAAATGGCAAGGGAGTTTTATTCGTTTCTCAAAATAGTTCCGTTTATAATTCTCGCGGTCAACGTCAAAGACAAGTAATTAAAGCAGGTCGATTAGTACCATATGCTGGTAAAGTTCAGGACAAAGGTGGCCAATATTTCTATGTGGCTAATAACAAGAACCATACTGTTCGTTCACTTAAAAGCTACAAGATTAAGGGTAACTATTACTTCAGAATTGGTAAGAATCAGTACATCAAGGCTAACAACGTAAATGCCATTAATGGTAATGCTCTTTATACCAAAGGTCCTATCAAGGTTAAGATTGTTGCCGATACACTTGCTTACAATCAAGACTTCCAACAAATCAATAAGCTGTACAAGAAAGGACAAACTGTAACAGCCGATATGGTGGTTCAAACCGGTATGGGAGACTATACTGCTTCTTACTATCGTGTAAAAGGCGGTAAGAATCCAGTTTATATTGATACTGGCTTATATGAAGAAAGCAGTCCAGACGTTCCTTATGTTTGGAGTGGTGATAATGGTCCAACTTTAGCTAAACAATATCTTAGCGGTGAAGATGCGTACAACATGCGCTATAGTGTGGCTGACTTCAAGATGGGTCAAACTGCTTTCTACAACGTCAACGGTGAAAAGGTTGATACTAAATTTGACGGTGATGAAATGGCAGTTAACCAAAAGCTTTATTTGTGGGATGCAAAGGAAAACAAGGCTGAATTGTACTACCATGTTCAAAACTCATTGGTTTACAAATCCGGAGCTGAAGACGATCGTCAAAATACTGCCTACAGCAATCTTTATGTCAAAGCTAGTGATGTAGCGCTTAGCGGTCGCAAGCTCAAGACTAGCAACACAGAAGCTGAAGCTAAAGCCGCCAGTGCATTAGCAACTGCTAGTGAAAAGACTTCACTTACCAATGCAATTTCTGATGAAAGCACAGTTAAAGCCTCAGATAAATATCGTCTTGATAATTGGGTAAATCGTAGCTTGTACGACCAAGCCATAGAAAATGCGAAGACTGTTGCAGCGGATAAAGATGCAACTAAGGCTGCAGTTAACGAAGCTTTATGGCAAGTTAATTTTGCTAAGAAAAACTTGAAGGGTGCTAAAGTAAAAGTAAAAGACATCAACAACTTAACGCCACTAGAAGCACAACAAGTTTTGAACTTAATGCGTCAAGCCTACAATAGTGACAAGCCATATCCAATGGTTAGCGTATATCAAAAGTGGGCACACAAGCCAGGCTATTATCCAGCAGAAGGTTGGAAAGGTAACCAAAAGACAAGATATTACTTAATCCCAAGCAGCGGGGCTAAAAAAGTACTTCTAAAGTTCTCTGATTTTGCTACGGAAAAATGAAATAATGTTAGAATAAAAGACGAGTATTTTTAACATTATGGAGAGTTAAATATGTTAGATAAAAACAAACAAATTTGGTTTATTGGTATTAAAGGAACCGGTATGGCTTCCTTAGCACTACTTCTTCACGACTTAGGCTACAACGTTGCCGGTAGTGATATTGAAAAGTACACCTTCACTCAAGTTCCACTTGAAAAAGCTGGTATTGAAGTTAAGGACTTTGACCCAAGCAACATCAAGAGTAACGATGAACAAGTAATCGTTAAGGGTAACGCCTTCAAGGAAGATAACCCAGAAGTTAAGGCATGTCTTGATAAAGGCGTTAAGTGGCAAAGCTACCCAGATACTGTTGAAGAAATCGTGCAAATGCATACTTCAATCGGTATTTCAGGTACTCACGGCAAGACTTCAACCACTAGTCTTTTGTCACACGTTTTAGGTGAAGTTGCACCAACTACTTACTTAATTGGTGACGGTCGTGGTAAGGGTGTTCCAGACTCACGCTTCTTCGTTTACGAAGCTGATGAATACCGTCGTCACTTCTTGGCATATCACCCAGATTACCAAATTATGACTAACATCGACTTTGACCACCCAGACTACTTCAAGGATCAAGACGATTACACCAGCGCATTCCAATCAGCAGCTGATCAAACTAAGAAGGCATTGTTCGTATGGGGCGATGACAAGCGTCTTCAAAGCATTAAGACTGATATTCCTAAGTACACTTACGGCTTTAACGATACTGATGACTTCCAAGCTACTGATATTAAGAAGTCAACTACTGGTTCTAAGTTCCACGTTTTAGCTCATGGCAAGGATCTTGGCGAATTTGAAATTCACTTATTTGGTGACCACAGTATCTTGAACTCAACTGCTGTTATTGCGGTTGCTTACACTGAAAAGGTACCAATGGATGATATCCGTGATGGTCTTCTTACCTTTAAGGGTGCTAAGCGTAGATTTAGTGAAAAAGACTTTGGCGACATTGCAGTTATTGATGACTATGCTCACCACCCAACTGAAATGCGTGCAACTATCCAAGCTGCCCGTCAAAAGTTCCCAGACAAGAAGTTGGTTGTCGTCTTCCAGCCACACACTTTCTCAAGAACTAAGAAGTACCAAAAGGACTTCGAAGAAATTTTACGCGGTGTAGATAAGGCTTACGTAACTCCAATTTATGCTTCAGCTCGTGAAGCTAATGGTGATATTTCAAGTGAAGACTTGGTTAAGAATATCCCAGGTTCAGAAGTTATCGACTTAGACAATATTGCTGATTTAACTAAGAATAAGAATTCTGTCATCGTATTTATGGGTGCCGGCGATATTCCTAAGTACGAAGATGCTTTTGAAAAGTTGCTTTAATTGAAAAACAGGCATAAAAAAACTGTTCTCTACAAGAGAGCAGTTTTTGTCTTATCTTAATTTTTGATTTTATCTTTGAAATCCAGACTCTTTTCATAAATAAAGTAACCAATGATACAAGTGATTACATCACTGACTGCTTGAGCCCAAACAATACCATGATAACCAAATACAGCTTTCATGATCTCTAGTGCGATGAAATAGACAACGCCTTGGCGAGTGATGGCCATGATAAACGCTGCCCATGCATTACCAACTGATTGGAAGACGGTAGTGTAAACTAAAATGATACCAACGATTGGTGTGGTAATAATAGTGGCAATTAACATATAACTACCAGCGTTGACGATATCTGGTTGATTCATAAATAGAGCGGTGACTGGACGAGCAAATAAAATTAATAATCCGCCTGAAATTACAGCATAAACAACTTGCACAAGAATATCGAAGTTTAGAATTTTCTTTAATCGTTTCCAGTTTTTAGCACCATAGTTGTAACCAATTAAAGGTTGTGAACCAAAGGCAAAACCAACGATTACCAAGATAACGATACTGTAAATCTTTTGGGTGATTCCCATTGCGGCAACTTTGTTTGCACCGTATAGAGCTAAAGATGAGTTAAGAAGTGCCATGCCAAAGCTTTGAGCGAAGTTGGTGATTGAACCGGGGATGCCGATTGCTACGATATCTTTGATTGTTTTGCCGCTAATTTTGCTATATTTTAGCTTTAATTTGATGTAGTCAGTTTTGTATAAAACGTAGTAAATGAGAATAGCATCAGTGACTAGATAACCTGTAACGTTGGCAATCCCAACACCGATTGCACCCATTTTGAAAACAAACAAGAAAATAGGATCAAGGATGATAGCTAAAATGGTTCCCGTCATTGTAGCAACCATTGCTTGGGTAGCTAAACCTTCTGTTCTGATTAAGTTCTGCGGAATGATTGAGAAGATAATTGGCGCAGCGCCAATTGATATTACACGATAAAAATCGGCAGCATCTTGATAGGTGGCAGCTTTTGCTCCTAAAAGATGAAGAATCGGATTTTCAAAAATTAGTAAAATGGCTGTTAGTATTAAACCAGTAACAAATCCACCGATCATACAAAAACTGCTTACACGTTTACTTAATTGATAATTTCTTTCACCGAATAGCCGTGAAATTAGTGAAGATCCACCGAGCCCAAAAATGTCAGAAACAGCGATTAAAAAAGTAAAAAGTGGAGCACCAATCGTAATTCCTGCTACTAGATTTGTATCACCCGTTTTGGCAACAAACATCGTGTCTGCCAAGTTGTAGATCATGGTAGTGATCATCCCTAAGACGACCGGTAATGCTAGCTTAAAGTAGACCTTTTTAATCGGCGCTTTAGCAAATAATTCATCCATAAATTTTCTCCCACATTGAAAAAAGCGACCTAGAAAGATACTTTGAGGTAAACCTCACGATTCTAGGTCGCTACGTTATATCATTTATTTAATTTTAGCATATTGTGTTAATTTGCGAGGTGATTATCTAAATTAAAGTTACCTTGAAATTCATCAGTAGTGCTTTCTTGATCCATACCATATTCGGCATCGTCGCCCCAGTAAATGTATTGTGCGTTTTTACCTTTGGTGCCAGCAATTCTGAAGTAAAGGCCAGCTTCATCACCTTCACCAGTGGTCTTGGTGGCATCTACCTTAACTTTTTGACCAATCTTGAGCAACTTGCTGGTTGACTTAAGCTTATTATTCAAAACATGGATTTTGTTTAAAATAGTGGCGGTAGTAGTACCAGAAGCTTGGTAAAGGGTGTTGCCGTTGACAAAGCCAACATTTGAAGCATAGATATAAGCGCCATTACCTAAGGCGTAGAATGGCTTGCCCTTGATAGTGGTTGTGTTCAAACTTCTCTTTTTAGATCCGCTAAGATTTGAGAAGTAGTAAAATACGTCATTCTTAGTTGTGGCGTGGGTTTTAGCTGGTGTTTTAACTAACATATATTTAGGGATGAGTGACAAACCATTGAAAGTAGTGCGGTGACCGTTTTTATCATAAATGCGAGAGTTGGAACTCAAGATTAAAACATTTTGTCCATCCATTGAGCTAACATTCAAAGATTTGATGTAGCGTTTTTTACCGATGTTAACGTAAGAAGCGGTAGTGTAGTGGTAATTCTTAGAAGTTTTTGCATCTACTTTTTTACCTTGGATCAGGATAGGCTTGCCATAATATTTAAAACTTGAGCCTGATTTAATCGTTGAAGCAACAGTCATCTTCTTGCCATTGACTTTTTGGGTAGTGGTAGTGGCATTGCCTTTGCTGTTGAAGACTTGAACTGTGCCGTTAAAGGATTTCTTGAGAGTAACTTTACCTTTTTGTAATTGCGTAGCTGCTTGAACTGTGTGAACAGGTTGATTGATAATAGCAGCTGCTGGTGCAACACTGATTAATAAAGCTGCTGCGATAGTTGCTAATTTTTTAGTAGTCATATTTTGTCTCCTTTGTAATAATCCCTTAAGTTGATTTTAGCACTTATGAGACTATAAAAATAACCTTGAAACTCAAACGTTTTCGGGGTTATTTGATTTTATTCACTTAAGTACTTAGGATCAATAAATTTATTGATCACGTTGTTAACCTTCTTTGAATTATCGTACTTGCGGATAATGTTCAAGAAGTCTTGTGTAGTTGCTTGCTTCAAGTAGTAAGTTTGATAGTAATCGTGTAAAGCATCGAAGAACTTGTTTTCGCCCATGGCAACCTTTAAAACAGCAGGGAAGTCCATCCCAAGTTCGTAAGCCATGTCTTCAGTGTCAACGCCCTTTGGTGGATTATTAACAGGGTAGTTGATGTAGTTGGCCTTTTTATTCTTATTAATGAATTGGTTAGCATTTTCTTTTAAGATCTTGTTAGCACGCTTGACGTTCTTACGAGTGTAGAACTTGCTGTGCATCAGTTTAGCACAGTAGGCCTTACTCTTAGTGTAGGTCAAATCGTAAACGCCATTTTCAAGGAGGTTGGTAAGACCTTCGTCAAGCCAAGGTTCCATGTATTCGTCGCTGCCGACAGTGCCGTAGAACCATTGGTGACCAACTTCGTGAGAAACATCTTCAGTTAATTCATTATATCTATCAAGTGGGTGCTTCTTTTGTAAAAAGCCGCTGGCATCGATCATGATCAAGCCAGGATATTCCATCCCACCGGTATCTTTGCCAAGCAAGCCTTCAGTAATATCGATTTCTTTGTAAGGATATTTGCCGATCTTTTTGGTAAAAACGTGGAAACTGTCTTGGGCAGTCATCAAAGCAAGCTTGTTGTATTGCTTGCTGTTTTTGCTTGCAAGGTAGTAGTCGTTGATTCTTACGCCGTTTGCATAAGCGTGGTCAACCTTGAACTTGTTGGAAGCAGCGATTGCGACCTCACGCATGTTGTTGGCGGTAATTGTAGTTTTGCCATTCTTGGTTGTGCTTTGACCAGAAGCAGCAACTTTGTAGCTCTTTGGTGCGAAGAAGCTAACGTGGAAATTGCTTACAGCACTGTTGCGGTTTTCACCAGCATCGTAGTATGGGTGATAATTCCACTTACCGTTGCGATAATCGCTTAAGTATGGGAAACAGAATGACAGGTTATAAACTTTACCGCCGTTGATATTTTGGTAGCCAAAACGATCTTGTCTCTTAGGCACGCCGGTAACTACGTTAACAGTTAAATCAGTAGATTCACCTGTATTTAGACTTTTGTTAACAAATAAATTGCTCTTGTCTTTACCGGTAGTGTAAGAAAGCTTTTGACCATCTGATGAAATGCTTTTAACTGAAGTTGTCGCATTTCTTGTAGCCTTAAAATGCTTGTGGTCGTATTTCAACACGCCGCTAGCAATATTTCTAACCAATAAATTTTTAACATGTTCATTGCCGTTATTAACAACGTGCATGGTAACTTTTTCTGTTAATTGATTCTTGCGAGTGTTCAACTTCACGGTCATGTTGTAATTTGTTGCCTTGATCGTAGGATCAGCCGCAGCTTGAACTTTTGAGTTGAAGTTAAATAATGCCGCAATGGTTACTGCACTCGACAATAAAAGTGTTGTTCTTCTTTTCATAATTTTCCCTCCAAGAAAAATTTACTCTAATTATTGGAAATTATCGGTATAAAGTCAATCTATTTTTTGATGATAGGATATAATTTATGTATAAGTGAAAATGAATAGATATAAAGAAAGAAGATAAATAAGAATGGTTAAAAGTATTACACCTCATTTGGTTTATCGCTTGAATGGGATGCACCATGTTGTAGCGCAAGTTGGTGTAGTAAATGGTGATCATGTTTTTGCCTTGCAACTTCTTCACAGTGCACATGATGTGTTGGTTTATAGAAAACATGAAGGTTTAACCAAGAACATCGATTATACTGATCCACACTTAGTAATGATGGGCTTTGGTCACACGCAAACCTGGGTACCAGCTAATGACAAGGATGAATATTTCGTAGGTGCTAAACCGAATTCAGGCAACTGGACTACTCAAATTGCACGAGTAAAGTACCCAAGACTTTTACCAGAAAGATATACTTCAAATACACAACTTCCACGTTTGTCACACTTGAATCACGTAACCGACGTTCCTTATGATGGTCATGATCACTTGCACAGAGTAGAAGCTTCAGTTTCACCAAATGGCAAGTACTTCATGATTGCTTCAATTTGGGATGATGGTTCAGGTCACTTTGGTTTGTTTGATTTAAATGAAGTAAACCAAAAGTTGAATGAAAATGGCACTAAGAACACGCCAATCACTGATTTACATTGCTTGAGTGCTTTCCACATCGACAACTTCGATAATCCAAGTGTTGCTCCAGATGAAGAAATGCCACAAATGATTGATTCAGTTCAAGGCTATGCTATTGATGATGACAAGAATATCTATATTTCTAACCAATTGTCACCAAAGATTAACCATGAAACTGGTGAAGTAACTACTTGGTCACGTAAGATTGTTAAGTTCCCATGGGGTGAAACAAAAAGTGATAACTGGCAAGTAGCTATGGTTGATGGTATTGATTTACCAGATCGTTACAGTGAAATGGAAAGTATCCATGTTAATGCCGCAAATGATATTTACTTAACTGTGGCTTACCACCAAAAGTACATTAAGGGTGGAGAATATAAGTTAAGAACTTTGGAAAACCAAATTTTCCATATTACTGATTTGTAGAATAATAAAAATTTAACCAAGTAAAAAAGTGCTGATGTGTCTTTGCTTATGAAGACTATCAGCACTTTTTATTTCATATTAATCAGTAATTCTTTCTTTACCAACAGCACGTTGTTCGGAAGGATTATAACCTAACTCTTCAATTTCTTGTCTTTTTTCTTTGTTATTGATTTGAGGAAGAGTATCCCAAAAGTTAGACTTGTTTTTCTTAATCTTTGAATTTCTGTTAGTTTTCATTGTTGTTTCCTTCATTTTCACTTTCTATAAATATAAGTATACTCTGAAAACCAAACCTATTTTTAGCTATTAAGATCGATTAATTCAAAATGACAAAAATATATGCAATTTATATGCAAACGATATATAATAGTATCAAATTCAGAAAGGAGTAAAAATTATGGCAGAAAAAACAACAGGACTTTATGTCAGAATGAATCCAGAAAAGAAGGAAAAGGCAGAAGCTATTCTGAAAAAGCTGGGGTTAAATTCAGCTACGGCAATTAACATGTTCTATGATCAGATTATTCTTCATAATGGTATTCCTTTCAGAGTAGAGATTCCAAATGCATGGGATAATTTGGATCAAATGAATAAGTATGAATATGCCAAACTGCTTGACGAGCGCCTGAACACATTGACCGGAAGGGAAGATTTACTTGGAGATATCGCCAAGAGGCTTGATGCGGAAAAGAATGAAAAGAAAGACAACTAAGTTTTGAGGTAAAAATTATGATAGCAAGAATTATTATTGGCATTATTGTTGTTTTAGTTATTGTGTATGTTTGTTGTGGTTTTAGAATCGTTCCACAAAATAATGAAGGTTTGGTTGAAACCTTGGGTAAGTATTCTAAGACAGTAAAAGCTGGATTTATCTTTGTCTGGCCACTTTTCCAAAGAATTCGCAAAGTTCCATTAGCACTTCAACCACTTGAAATTTCTAAGTACTCAATTATTACCAAAGATAATGCTGAAATTTCTACTAGTTTAACTTTGAACTACTTGGTCACTGATTCATACCGTTACTTCTACAACAACACCGACTCAGTTGAATCAATGGTGCAATTAATCCGTGGTCACTTGCGTGACATTATTGGTCGTATGGATTTGAACGCAGCCCTTGGCTCAACTAAGGAAATTAACGATCAACTTTTCACTGCAACTGGTGACCTGACTGATATCTACGGTATCAAGGTCGTTCGTGTCAACGTTGATGAACTTTTACCAAGTGCTGAAATTCAACGTGCCATGGACAAACAACTTACTGCCGACCGTGAAAAGACTGCCGCAATTGCTAAGGCCGAAGGTGAAGCTCGTACCATTGAAATGACCACTAAGGCTAAGAACGATGCTTTGGTTGCTACTGCTAAGGCCAACGCTGAGGCAGTTAAGACGCAAGCTGATGCCGACGCTTACCGTGTACAAAAGATGCAAGAAGCTTTGTCAAAGGCTGGCGAAGGTTACTTTAGAAACCAAAGTTTGGACAGCTTTAACCAATTGGCTCAAGGCCCTAACAACTTGATCGTGGTTGGCAAGGATGAAATGACCGACTTGGGTAAGGTTCCTGCTTTGAAAAAGGTGTGGGATGCCAGCGACGATAAGAAATATGAATAAATAAAAATTAGCTCAATTCTCAAATGAGGATTGAGCTTTTTTCTAAGTAAAGTCAAGTACCATAAGGTATTTGACTTTTATTTTTGAATAAATAAAATATAGTTCGTAAAATATAGCTTTGCAAATCCTTATATAGTGATGTATTGTATTAATATAAAAATAAATAAGAACGATATTATAAGTATTAAGTAATATTGTACGGTATATGAAAGGAACAATTATGCCAACTGACATTGAAATTGCTGATGCAGCCAAAATGCAACCGATCACTGAAATTGCCCAAAAGTTAGGCTTGTCCAGTGATGATATTGAACAATATGGTCACTATAAAGCTAAGATCAACTTGCCTGTTAAGGAAATTGAAGGCAAGAAACACAAATTGATTTTGGTGACAGGTATTAACCCAACTTCTGCTGGTGAAGGAAAATCCACTGTTTTAGTTGGCTTGGGGGATGCGCTTAACCAATTAGGCCATCAAACTACCATTGCCATGCGTGAACCATCAATGGGACCAGTCTTTGGGATCAAAGGCGGTGCAACAGGTGGTGGCTATAGCCAAGTTGTCCCAATGGAAGACATTAATTTACACTTCACTGGTGACATGCATGCCTTAACTTCTGCTAACAACACTTTGGCGGCTCTAATCGATAACTACATTATGCGCGACAATGCTTTAGGACTTGATCCACGCAGAATCATTTGGAAGAGAGTCGAAGACGTTAACGATCGTGCTTTAAGAAACGTGGTTACTGGACTCGGTGGCATCATGCAAGGTGTTCCTCGAGAAACCGGCTTTGATATTACCGCTGCTTCAGAAATGATGGCCATTCTTTGCTTATCTGAGAGCTTGCACGATTTAAAGAAGAGGATTGGTCGCATCGTTGTTGGTTATACCTATGACAAGAAGCCTGTTACCGTTGATCAATTGGGCTTCACTGGTGCAATTACACTTTTATTGAAAGATGCTATTAAGCCTAACTTAGTTCAAACTTTGGATCACACTCCTGCTATTGTTCACGGCGGACCATTTGCCAACATTGCTCATGGCTGTAACTCAGTTTTAGCTACTCAAATCGCCTTAAAGACTTCTGATTACACAGTTACTGAATCAGGCTTTGGTGCAGATCTCGGTGCTGAAAAGTTCTTAGATATCAAGCGTCCAGTTTTAGGCAAGACGCCAAATGCCGTGGTAATTGTCGCAACTTGTCGTGCACTTAAGCTCAACGGTGGTGCCGATAAGAATAATTTGACTGAAGAAAATCTTCAAGCCTTGCAAAAAGGTATGGCAAACTTGCGCAGACACGTTAAAAACATGCAAGGCTATAATTTGCCAATTGTGGTTGCGATTAATCACTTTACTAGTGATACTGAGGCTGAAATCAAAGTAATCCAAGATGCTTGTGCTGAAATGGGCGTAAAAGCTATTGAAGTTGACGCTTGGGCCAAAGGTGGAGAAGGCACGCAAGATTTGGCTAAAGAAGTAGTTCAACTTGCCGACCAAAAATTTGATTTCCACGAATTATATAAGAATTCTGATTCAATTGAAGACAAATTAAACGCCATTGCTACCAAGATTTATGGTGCAAAACGTGTAGTTTTGTCTAACAAAGCCAAAAAGCAAATTAAGACTTTTGATAAACAAGGCTGGAACAAGCTGCCTGTATGTATTGCTAAGACCCAATATTCATTTACAGATGATCAAACTAAGCTAGGCGCTCCAACTGATTTTGATTTCCATATTCGTTCCTTTGTACCTAAATTAGGTGCCGGCTTCATTGTCGCTTTATCAGGTACCATGATGACTATGCCTGGTCTAGCAAAGCATCCAGCCGCAGAAAATATGGATATTGATGATCAAGGTCAAATTACAGGACTATTTTAACGAGGAAGAATCATGTCTGAAATAAGCGTAATTATGGGTAGTAAGTCAGATTGGCCAACGATGAAGCATGCGTGTGAAATCTTGGATCAGTTCAATGTTAGCTATGATAAACATGTTATCTCGGCCCATAGAATGCCAAAGGAAATGTACGATTTTGCCCAAGCCGCTGAAGAAAAAGGCACCAAGGTGATCATTGCTGGTGCAGGTATGGCAGCGCATTTGCCTGGGATGACAGCCGCTAATACTGTGATTCCAGTAATTGGTGTTCCTGGACAAACTAAAGCATTGGGAGGGATGGATTCTCTTTTATCGATTGTTCAAATGCCAACCGGTATCCCTGTAGCTACCACTGCCATTGGTAATGCTGGTGCAAGCAACGCGGCACTTCTTGCACTAGAAATTTTGGGAATTAGTGACGAAAAAATAAGACAGCAATTGAAAGACTATCGCCAAAAGATGCATGATGAAGCAAAAGAAAGCAGTGCGGAACTTGATTGATCCAGATTTTATTGAACAAGGAAAGACTATTGGCATCATTGGAGGCGGACAACTAGGTCAAATGATGGCTTTGTCAGCCAAGTATGGTGGAATGAAAGTCATCACCTTGGATCCAACGCCAGACTGTCCTTGTGGTCAGGTGGCTGACAAGCAGATTGTGGCTGAATATTCAGACGTTAAGGCAATTGAAGAGCTGGCTAAAGAGAGCGACGTATTAACGTATGAATTTGAAAATGTCGACCTTCAAGCTTTAAAGGATGTTGCTGATAAAGTGAAAATTCCTCAGGGGACTAATCTGCTTTATATCACTAAACACCGACTGCGTGAAAAGAACTTCCTGCGTAGTGCCAGTTGTATGACTGCGCCATATTTGCCCGTTAAAAATATGGCGGATCTAAAAGAGGCAATTAAAAAGATCGGCTATAACTGTGTCCTTAAAACCTGTGAAGGTGGCTACGATGGCCACGGCCAAGAAGTTTTAAAGAGCGATGCCGATCTGAAAAATAATGCGCATATCAAAGAAATTTTAGCTACGGGAGACTGCATTCTTGAAGGCTGGGTGCCATTCAAAGTTGAAGCTTCTGTCATGGTCGCAAGAAATGCAAAAGGCGAAGTGACAGTTTTCCCAGTTAGTGAAAACTACAATGCCGATGAAATTTTGCATATTAGTATTGTGCCAGCACGTGTTTCAAAAGAAATTTATGCTAAAGCACAGGCTATTGCTAAGCAAATTGCAGAAGCAATTCATTTGCGCGGTATTTTGGGTGTGGAGCTATTTATTCTGGATAACGGTGATATTTATGTCAATGAACTAGCACCACGTCCGCATAATTCAGGTCACTATTCGATTGAAGCCTGCAATTTTGACCAGTTTGATATCCATGATCGTGCTATTTGCAATTGGCCGTTGCCTAAGATTAAGCTGTTGTCCAAAGTGGTAATGGTGAATGTTTTGGGTCAACATGTAGCCGGCGTAAGAAAAGTCATTCCTGAAAAGAGCAACTGGCATTTTCACTACTATGGCAAGGCCGAAATCCGTCATAATCGTAAAATGGGTCACGTTACAATTCTTACTGACGATATTGAAAAAACGTTGCAAGAAATTAATGACACCCATATTTGGAAAACAAAAGTAAATTAATCTTGTTTAAGCAGAGCTATTAAAGCTCTGCTTTTTATTTATCATTTTCACTAAAACACGAACAATACTTCATGATAGTATTTTTAGTGCTTTATAATATATTGACATTATAAGCAATAGTTGATAATATTGTTAACATAAAAGTGAACAAATCAGTATTCACTCTTCAATAATATTCGTATTTTTACCAAGGAGAAAAATAAAATGGCAAAGTTGTTGTATACCGGTAAAGTTAAGGAAATGTGGTCTACAGATGACCCAGAAGTTTTACGTGTGGTTTATACAGACCAGGCAACTGCCGGTAACGGCGAGAAGAAGGATGACTTTAAGAACAAAGCCTATTTAAACAACGAAATTTCAACTTTGATTTTTGAATACTTGTCCAAAAACGGAGTTCCAACTCATTTCATCAAGAAAATCTCAGACACTGAAGAATTAGTTAAAAAGTGCGACATGTTCCCACTTGAAGTTGTTACTAGAAATATTGCAGCTGGCCATTTCTCAAGTCGTTATGGCTTGGGCGAAGGTGAAAAATTCGATACGCCAGTCGAAGAACTTTTTTATAAGAGTGATGAACTCGACGACCCAATCATGAACGAATCTGATGCGATTGCATTACATATTGCGACCGCTGAAGAGCAAAAGAAGATCTGGGAATTGTCTCGTCAAGTTAACAAGCTTTTGATTCCGCTTTTTGATAAGGCTGGAATGGAATTAGTCGATTTCAAACTTGAATTTGGTAAAGATGCAGATGGAAATATCATCCTTGCAGATGAATTTTCACCAGATAACTGCCGTCTTTGGGATAAAAAGACCAAGAAGCATATGGATAAAGATGTCTACCGTAGAGACATCGGCGATTTAACCACTGTTTATGAACAAGACTTAGCCCGCATTCAAGAAGCACTTAAGGAGATCTAAATGACTACTGTCCGTATTTACGTAACCTACAAACCTTCAGTTTTTGATCCACAAGGAGCTGCAATCACCGATTCAGTTAATTCCCTTGGTCATGACGAAGTCAAAAAAATCGTTGTTGGTAAGTTCTTCGATGTAACTGTTGATGAAGATGACTTAGATAAAGTTAAGGCTGATGTGAAGGATATCGCTGAAGCGTTATTGGTTAACTTCAACATGGAAACTTACAAGATCAAAGTTTTGGAGGAAAACGCATGAAAATTGCAGTAATCGTTTTTCCAGGTTCTAACTGCGATATCGACATGTACGAAGCTTTTCGCACTGTTTGCAAAGCAGATGTCGAATACGTTTCTTACAAAGAAAAAAGCCTAGATGGCTTTGACGCAGTTGTTTTACCAGGTGGCTTTTCTTACGGCGACTACTTAAGAACTGGTGCAATCGCTCGTTTTTCAAATATCATCCCAGCAGTTAAAAAGATGGCAGATGAAGGAAAGTTAGTATTAGGTGTCTGCAATGGTTTCCAAATTTTAACAGAAATGGGACTTCTACCTGGAGCACTTAAGAAAAACGATAGTCTTCAATTCGTGTGCAAAACCGTAACGCTAGAAGTTGAAAATACACATACGCCATTTACCACCGAATATAAAGACAAGGAACTTATCCGTATTCCAATTGCTCACGGTGAAGGCAGCTATTACGCAGACGAAGATGTGCTTGAAGAATTAGAAAATAATCATCAAGTTGTCTTTAGATATCATGGTGAAAATCCTAACGGTAGTCTTCATGATATTGCTGGTATCTGTAACAAAGAAGGCAATGTCTTGGGCATGATGCCTCACCCTGAAAGAGCCGTTGAAGAAATTCTCGGCGGAACAGATGGATTGCCTTTATTTAAGTCACTTTTGAAAGCAGGAGTTCAAGCATGAAACAAGCGATGACACCAGAAGAAATCAAAGAAAAGAAACCTTACCTTGATTGGAGTTTATCAGAACGTGAATATGACTATATTTGCGATCATTTGCTTCATCGCTTGCCCAACTACACAGAAATCGGCTTGTTCTCCGCAATGTGGAGTGAACACTGTTCTTACAAAAAATCTAAGCCAGTTTTGAAGCTTTTCCCAACCAAGGGCAAGCGCGTTGTTCAAGGTCCAGGTGAAGGTGCTGGTGTAGTTGATATTGATGATGGTCAAGCAGTTGTATTTAAGGCTGAAAGTCACAACCACCCAACTACAGTTGAACCTTACCAAGGTGCAGCCACTGGTGTTGGCGGTATTTTAAGAGACGTTTTCAGTATGGGCGCTCGCCCCGTTGCAATCCTTGATTCTTTGCACTTTGGTGAATTAAAAGATAATCCAACAATGCGCTACAAGATGGAAGAAACCATCAAAGGCGTCGGCGACTACGGCAATTGCATGGGAATTCCTAACTTAGGTGGCGAAACTACATTTGATCCTTGTTACAACGGCAACATTTTATTAAATGCGATGAATGTCGGCATTATGGATATCAAGGATATGGAACACGGGGATGCCACCGGTGTTGGCAATGCCGTAATGTACGTTGGTGCTAAAACCGGTCGTGACGGTATCCACGGTGCTACTTTTGCTTCAGCTGACTTCTCTGAAGAACATGCGACCCAACGTTCAGCCGTTCAAGTCGGTGATCCATTTATGGAAAAGCTTTTGATGGAAGCTTGCTTGGAATTGATTTTGCATCACCGTGAATGGCTTGTTGGTATCCAAGACATGGGTGCAGCCGGAATTGTTTCTTCAAGTGCTGAAATGGCTACTGAAGGCAAATCTGGGATGGATCTTAACCTTAACTTGGTACCTCAACGTGAACCTAACATGTCTGCTTACGAGATTATGCTTAGTGAATCGCAAGAAAGAATGCTCCTTTGTGTAAAGAAGGGCCATGAAGAGGACGTTAAAAAGATCTTCGATGAATTTAATCTTGACGCTGTAACTATTGGTCGCATTACTGATGATGGTAGATACGTGCTTCATCACGATGATCAAGTGGTATGTGATATTCCAGTGGTAACTTTAACTGAAAAAGTCCTTGAAGAAAAAAGCGCAGAAAAGAAACCACAAAGAATCATTGATGCTGAGCAAAGTGAAAATTGGCAACCAAATATTGAAAGTGCCGGTCAAACTTTAAAAGATCTTTTGAACCAGCCAACCATTGCTAACGATCAATTTGTAACGCAACAATATGATTCACAGGTTCGAACGGACACGATTGTAGGCCCTGGTTCAGATAGCGGCGTCTTGCGAGTGCGCCATACTAAGAAGGCAATTGCGATGACTACTGATACTAATGGACGCTTTGTCTATCTTGATCCAAAAGTTGGTGGTCAAAGAACTGTCCTTGAAAGTGCAACAAATATCGTAGCTAGTGGTGCCCAACCTTTAGCAATTACTGACTGTCTTAACTATGGTGACCCTAATGATCCAGAAATTTTCTGGGAATTGCATCAATCTTGTCAAGGGATTGCCGATGCATGTGAAATCTTAGAAACACCGGTTGTTTCAGGAAATGTCTCTCTTTATAACGAAAATAATGGCAAGGCAATTTATCCATCACCAATGATTGGGATGGTTGGTTTAATCAAGGATTATGATCACGTCATTCCAATGCACATGCAAAAAGCAGGCGACAAGATTTATCTAGTGGGTAAGACAGATGATGATTTTGCTGGCTCAGAATTGCAAAAGATGATCACTGGTGAAATTAGCGGATTGCCACATGCGCCAAACTTGCCAGAGATAAAGCAATATCTTTACAAATTGCAAGCATTAATGGCTAACGGCTTAGTCAAAAGTGCCCACGATCTAAGCGAAGGCGGCTTAGGCGTTTCCTTAGCTGAAACACTTTTTGATACAGACTTTGGTGCAAAGGTAAAGCTTGATTTTGATAAAAATCTGCTTTTCAGTGAGACTCCAGGTCGCTTGATCGTTTCAGTTGATCCTGCAAATGCGGCAAAATTTGAACAAGAAATGGGCGATTCCGTTAGTGAAATTGGTCAAGTTACTGCTGATCAGCAATTGAACATTTCGCTGGCCAACGATCAAGTAAATGAAGATGTAGCTGAATTGCAAAAGATTTGGAAGGAGTGCATCCCTTGTTTAATGAAATCAAAAGCCTAAATGAGGAATGTGGCGTCTTCGGTGTTTTCGGCGCTCCTGATGCTAGTCAATTAACATATCTGGGTTTGCATAACCTGCAGCACCGCGGACAAGAAGGGGCCGGCATCGTCTCAAGCGATGGTGAGCATTTGTATCAACACCGCGATCGTGGCCTTTTATCCGATGCTTTTGCTGATCCGAATGATTTAAAAAAATTGGTCGGCGACAGTGCCATTGGTCACGTTCGCTACAGTACAACGGGTCGTAATTCGATTCAAAACGTACAACCATTTCTCTTTCATTTTCTAGACGGTGATGTTGCTTTAGCCCACAACGGCAATTTAGTTAATGCCGTGTCTTTACGAAACAAGCTCGAAAAACAAGGTGCGATTTTTCAATCCTCATCTGATACCGAAATCTTGATTCACTTGATTCGTAATCATATCAAAGATGGCTTTATTTCAGCTTTAAAGCAAAGCCTGAATGAAGTTCACGGTGGTTTTGCCTTCCTGCTTTTGCAAAAAGATCGCATGATTGCGGCACTTGATCCTAATGGGATTCGTCCCTTATGTATTGGTAAATTGGACAATGGCGCCTACGTTGTTTCTAGCGAAACTTGTTCACTTGACATCATCGGTGCCAAGTTCGTTCGTGATGTGCAGCCTGGTGAATTAATCATCATTGATCGAGATGGGATGAAAATTGATCATTTTACTAAAAATACGCATTTAGCAATTTGCTCAATGGAATACATCTATTTTGCTCGTCCTGATTCAATCATACATGGTGTGACTGTTCATAATGCTAGAAAAAGAATGGGGCGGCTGCTAGCTCGTGAGGCTCCAGCCGATGTCGACATGGTAATTGGCGTACCCAACTCATCTTTGTCAGCTGCTTCTGGTTACGCCGAAGAATTGGGGTTGCCTTATGAAATGGGTCTGGTTAAAAACCAATACGTTGCCAGAACCTTCATTCAGCCAACTCAAGCCTTGCGTGAAAAGAGTGTTAAGTTAAAACTGTCAGCTGTTCGTGGTGTCGTTGCCGGTAAAAAGATCGCTGTTATTGATGATTCGATCGTAAGAGGCACCACCTCTAAGCAAATTGTCAAAATGTTAAAAGAAGCTGGTGCTAAAGAAGTACACCTTAGAATCGCTAGTCCTCCATTTAGATTTCCATGTTTTTACGGCATTGATATTTCAACTAGAGCCGAATTAATGGCAGCTCATTATTCAGTAGAAGAGATGCGGAAAATTATCGGTGCTGATAGCCTTGGCTTTTTAAGCGTTGATAGCCTGATCAAAGCAATCGATGTGCCTGATCGAGGAGACTCATCGGGTCTGACAGTTGCTTACTTTAATGGCAAATATCCAACAAAATTGGATGACTACGAAGCTGGCTATTTAGCTTCTCTCAATGCTCAAGAACGGCGACAAAGAAAGGATTTATAAAATGAATCGTTATAAAGAAGCAGGTGTTGATGTCACTGCTGGTTACGATTTAGTCAATCGAATTAAGCCGATGGTAGCTGCAACTAAGCGTAAAGGCGTGATGGGCGGCATCGGCAGTTTTGGCGGGATGTTCGACTTAGAAGAATTAGATTATAAGCATCCAGTCCTCGTTTCAGGCACCGATGGCGTTGGTACTAAGTTGATGATCGCGCAAAAGATGCATAAAAACGACACAGTCGGTATCGACTGCGTGGCTATGTGTGTTAACGATGTCTTAGCCCAAGGCGCTGAACCTTTATTTTTCTTAGATTACATTGCATGCGGACATAACGATCCTGAAAAACTAGCTGATGTGGTTAAAGGCGTGGCTGAGGGATGCAAGCAAAGTGAATCTGCCTTAATTGGTGGTGAAACTGCCGAAATGCCTGACATGTATGAACCGCATGAATACGATTTAGCCGGTTTTTCAACAGGGATCGCTGAAAAAGAGGACATATTATCTAGTTCTTTAGCCAAAGCAGGCGATCATTTAATTGCCTTGCCATCAAGTGGCGTTCATTCAAACGGCTTCAGTTTAATTAGAAAAATTTTGTTCAAAGATCACGACGTTTCATTAAGCGACAAACCAGCAGAATTAGCGGGCAAAACCGTAGGCGAAACACTCCTTACGCCAACCAGAATCTATGTCAAAGCAGTTTTGCCACTAGTAAAAAAGCATTTAGTTCACGGCATTGCCCATATTACTGGTGGCGGCTTTATCGAAAACCTACCTCGAATTTATGGCAATGACTTGCAAGCAGTGGTTAATAAAGGTTCGTGGCCTGTTTTACCAATTTTTGATTATCTGAAAAAACTAGGCGATTTAGATGAACGAGATTGCTACAACACTTTCAATATGGGCGTTGGTTTAGTTTTAGCCGTTCCAGTAGAAAACATTGCTGCAGTCAAAGAACAACTAAATCGCGAGAATGAAAAATTCTACGAAATTGGTCAATTAGTTGCACGCCCCGAAGGGGAAGAAAAGATCGTAATCAAATAGAGGAGAAAAATGAGAGTTGCTATTTTAGCTTCTGGGAATGGAACCAACTTTGAAGCTTTAACTAAACAGTTTCAAGCTGGCGAGATTCCTGGAATTGAAGCTTTAATGTTTTGCAATCATCCGAATGCTCCGGTAATTAAGAGAGCTGAAAGATTAGGCGTGCCATACGAAACTTTTTCCGTTAAAGAATGCGGTGGCAAAGATGCCTATGAAAAGCGTCTGCTAAAAGTTTTGCAAGATTATCAAATTGATTTCATTGTTTTGTCAGGGTATCTCAGAGTGGTTGGTCCCACGATTTTAAACGAATATCCAAATTCAATCATCAACTTGCATCCGGCACTATTGCCTAAATATCCGGGCCTTAATTCAATCGAAAGAGCTTTTGATGATTATAAAAAAGGCAAGATAAAAGAAACTGGCGTCACAGTCCACTTTATTGATGCCCATTTAGATCACGGACCAATCATTGCTCAACAGGCAGTACCAATTTATCCAGATGATACGGTTGATACGCTCGAAGCAAGGGTCCATGAGACAGAACACAAATTATTCCCAGCTACGTTAAGAAAAGTATTAAGTCAAAGAATGGAAAAGGAAGAAAACTAAAAATGAAACGTGCATTAATCAGCGTTAGTGATAAGACCAACTTGGTAGATTTTGCCAAAGGCTTAACCGAAAATGGCTATGAAATTGTTTCTACCGGTGGTACCAAGAAGACTTTAGATGAAGCTGGTATCAAGACAATCAGCGTTGAAGAAGTTACTAATTTCCCTGAGATTTTGGACGGTCGGGTAAAGACTTTGAACCCATATATTCATGGCGGACTTCTTGCTAAAAGAAACGATCCGGAACATATGGCAACTTTAGAGAAATTGAACATCAAGCCAATCGATTTAGTTTGCGTTAACCTTTATCCATTTAAACAAACGATCGAAAAGGCAGATGTTACTAGAGAAGAAGCAATCGAAAATATTGATATCGGTGGACCAAGCCTTTTACGTGCCGCTTCAAAGAACTATCAAGATGTTACTGTTGTAACCGATAAAGCTGACTACGATTTAGTGTTGAAGGAAATCGAAGAAAAGGGCAACACCACGCTTGAAACAAGAGCAAAACTAGCAGCTAAGGTGTTTAGAGCAACTGCCGCTTATGATGCAATTATTGCCAATTACTTAACTAAGCAAGTTGGTCTTGAAGATCCCGAAAAACTGACTTTGACTTATGATCTGAAGGAAAAGATGCGCTATGGTGAAAATTCACACCAAAAGGCGTGGCTTTACGAAGATGCAATTCCAAAGAGTTTCTCGATTTTGCAAGCACATCAATTGCATGGCAAGAAGCTTTCTTACAACAACATCAAGGATGCTGATGAAGCACTGCGCTGCATTCGTGAATTCCAAGATGAACCAACTGTTGTTGCAATGAAGCACATGAACCCATGTGGCATCGGCCACGGCGACACGCTTGAAGAAGCATGGGACCGTGCATATGAAGCCGATTCAGTTTCAATTTTTGGTGGGGTAATCGCTTTAAACAGAAAAGTTGATTTAGCTACTGCCGAAAAGATGCACAAGATTTTCTTGGAAATCATTATTGCACCGGGCTTTGACGACGATGCACTTGCAGTTTTGGAAAAGAAAAAGAATGTCAGATTGCTTGAATTAGACTTTAGTAAGGAAAATGAGAAGACTCGTCCAGAAGTCGTTTCAGTTATGGGCGGTATTTTGCAACAAGAACAAGATACTTTGATTGAAAACACCGATGACTGGAAGGTTGTAACTAAGGCTGAACCTACTGCAGCCCAACTCAAGACCATGATGTTTGCCTTAAAGGCAGTAAAACATACCAAGTCTAATGCGATTGTGGTTGCAAACGATGAAAGAACTCTTGGCGTAGGCGCAGGTCAACCTAACAGAATTGATTCCGCTAAAATTGCGATTAAACATGCTGGGGATGCCATTGATGACCGCGCAGTCCTTGCATCAGATGCCTTCTTCCCATTCAATGATTGTGTGGAATATGCGGCAAAGCATGGCATTAAGGCGATCGTTCAACCTGGTGGCTCCATTCGCGACAAAGACTCAATCGAGATGGCAGACAAGTACGGCGTTGCAATGGTATTTACAGGTTACCGTCACTTTAGACACTAATTGGTGAAAACGATGAAAGATGATTTAGTTTTATTGGTTGTTGGTTCGGGTGGACGCGAGTTTGCCGTGGCGAAAAAGCTGAAGGAGAGCCCACATGTGAAGACTGTGTATTGTGCGCCGGGCAATGTGGGGATGCAGACGATCGGTGTCGAGACCGTGCCAATTGAAGAAACTGATCTTGATGGCTTGTTAGAATTCGCTAAAAATAAAAAGGTCGATTGGACATTTGTTGGTCCAGAAAATGTCCTTTGTGCTGGCATTACCGATAAGTTTGAAAAGGCAGGACAAAAGATTTTTGGTCCTAACCAAAGAGCAGCCCAACTAGAAGGCTCAAAGGATTACGCTCTACGCTTTATGAACAAATATGATGTTCCAACTGCTCGCCATGAAACTTATGCCAGTGCTGAAACTTGTATTGCAGGTTTGAAGAACTTCGATTATCCAGTGGTGATCAAAGAAGATGGTTTAGCTGGTGGTAAAGGTGTAACCATTGCTCAGAACCAAGACGTCGCTGAAGAAACGATCAGAGAAATGTTTGCTGGTGGCCAAACTGCTGTCGTCCTTGAGGAATGCTTAGTTGGTCCGGAATATTCAATGTTTGTGGTTGTTTCTGAAGATCAGTTCACCATTTTGCCAATGGCGCAAGACCATAAGCGAGTTGGCGATGGCGACAAGGGCCCAAATACCGGCGGTATGGGATCATATTCTCCTTTGCCACAACTGAAAAAAGAAGATCGTCAAAGAATGATCGACGAGATCGTGAAGCCAACGATGAATGGATTGGTTCAAGGAAACTACCATTATTGCGGTATTTTGTACATCGGTTTAATGATGACGGAGAATGGTCCAAAGGTCATTGAATATAACGTTCGCTTGGGTGACCCTGAAACTCAAGTTGTCTTACCTCGAATTAAAAATGATTTTGCAGAAGTGATCGATGCAGCGATAAATCATGAAAAGCTGCCTGAAATTGAAGAAAACGATAGCTCTATCTTAGGCGTGGTTGTTTGCAGCAAAGGCTATCCAACGCATCCGGCACCTAATGTGAAGATCGGCAAGTTGCCTCACGGCACTAATACTTATATCGATTATGCCAACGTGAAAGGTAATTTGGATAATCTGATAGGTGATGGTGGCCGCCTGTTCATGGTGATTTCGGAAGCCGACAATCTAGTCCAGGCGCAGGATAATGTATATTCATATTTGAGTAAGCTTGATCTGCCAGATTGCTTCTACCGCCATGATATTGGCAATCGTGCTTTGAGAGATTAGATGTTTGAAGAAAGTCCCGGTTGGGGCTTTTTTAGTTTGGCTTAAATTGGTATAATTAATACGAACATTTGGTTGCACTGATAGGATTGATGATAAAATTTTCTCCACGTAAGTGGAGGTGATCCTGAAGCGACTTTTAATAGAAGAACGAGTAATTAGTGTTCTCCACGTAAGTGGAGGCTTTGAAGATAATTAAAAAGCTCTTAGTTGTGAAAACTAAGGGCTTTTTCAATAGCATGAATATTGAGTTGTAGCGCTTTTTCTACGATAATAGAACTAAAAGTGATTTTTGATGAATCAAATCCTAACTAAATGAGGTGAATGATATGGATCCTGAAAAAATGAATTTAACGGAGGAGGATATCAAGAACAGATATATTTCACCTGCTATTTTTGAAACAGCAGGTTGGAAGAAAAAAGACTCTTTGATGGAATATTACTATACGGATGGCCAGATCAATGTTGTAGACGATGTGGCTAAACGTAGTAATGGTAAAAAGGTGGATTATTTACTTTTATATAAGCCTAATTATCCGATTGCTGTAATTGAAGCTAAGGACAGAAAAAAGCACCCACAACCCAGTGCAGGGTTGCAGCAAGGTATGGGGTATGCCAGAGATTTACAAGTTCCATTTGCTTATTCTTCAAATGGGGATGCATTCGTTGAGCATGACATGCTGACAGGCAAAGAAAGAACCTTAACTCTTGATGAATTTCCAACTAAAGAAGAACTTTGGAAGAGATATATTAAAGAAAAGAAACTATCTGACAAAGAAATCAAAGCAATTAATGAGCCATATTATTCATCCAGAGATACATATTCACCTCGATATTACCAGCAAAATGCTATTAACCGTGTAGTAGAAAAGATAGCTAATGGTGATCGTCGTGCCTTATTAGTCATGGCTACTGGTACGGGTAAGACTTACACTGCCTTTCAAATTGTTTATCGTCTATTAAAAGCTGGGATTAAACATAGAGTTCTTTATTTAGCTGACCGTAATATTCTTGTTGATCAGGCTAGAATAGGTGATTTTAATCCATTAAGTGACAAGATAACTAAAGTTCAAGATGGACATATGGATAGCTCATATCCAATTCAATTTGCTTTGTATCAACAACTAGCAGGAAAAGATGAAGATGTTGGACATGAACCATTTAGACAACTTAAGCCTGACTTCTTTGATTTAGTTGTAATCGACGAAGCTCACCGTGGTTCGGCTAAAGCTGATAGCCAATGGCGTAAAATTTTGGATTACTTTGATGGCCCTAATGTAACTCATTTAGGTATGACTGCTACACCTAAGAATGATAAAGAAGCTTCGAATATTCAATACTTTGGCGATCCAGTTTATACATACTCGCTTAAGCAAGGTATTGAAGATGGTTTCTTGGCCCCATATAAAGTTATCAGAGTTAATTTCAATGTAGATATTAATGGCTTCCGTCCATTTAAGGGTGAAAGGGACAAGCACGGTCGTGAGTTTGATAAGAAATTATATACAACACGCGACTTTGATAAAAATCTAGTCATTGATGAACGTACCGAAATGGTTGCTAAATATGTAAGTAAATATATGAAGGACAACGATCGACGTTGGGATAAAACTATTGTCTTTTGTGAAGACATTGAGCATGCTGAAAGAATGCGTCAGGCTTTCGTGAACGAAAATACTGACTTAGTTGCCGAAGATTCACGTTATGTCATGAGAATTACCGGTGATGATAATACTGGTAAAGCACAGTTAGATAATTTTGAGGATGTTGCAAGTAAAGTTCCTACAATAGTTACGACTTCTAAGCTATTAACTACGGGTGTTAACGTAAAGACTTGTAAGACAATTGTGCTAGATTCAAACATTAATTCCATGACGGAATTTAAGCAGATCATCGGTCGTGGTACTCGATTAGATACAGATCATGGGAAGAGTTACTTCATTATTATTGATTTCCGTGGAGTATCAAGATTATTTGCTGATCCAGCATTTGATGGTGAGCCAATTGAAATAATTGATGGTAACAAAGGTACAGGATCTCACAAATCTCATCATCCTGGTGTTTCTGAGCCACCTAAAGAAAAATATGAAGTAAGTCATAATGTAAAAGTTTCAAATGCAGAAACGCAATTCTTAGATGAACATGGTAATTTGATCACTACTTCTTTAGTGGATTACACCAAGAAAAATATTCTTGGGGAATATGCTACATTAGATAATTTCCTTAAAGCTTGGAATAAGGCTGATAAGAAACAAGTGCTGCTCGATGAAATGGAAAAGCATGGCATTCTTTATAAGGAAATCCTCAAGCAAAAGGGTATCAAGGATATGGACCCATTCGACTTGATGGTTCACCTTGCATATAACCAAAAGCCATTGACTAAGTCAGAGAGAATCAAGAATGTTAAAAAGTCAGGTATTCTGGATAAATATCAAGGTGCTGCTAGAGAAATTCTAGATACTTTACTAGAAAAGTATAAAGATGATGGTATTACTGATTTGGAAAGCAATAAGGTATTAAGTTTACCTGAATTTGAGAAATATGGCGGTGCCGTTAAGATTATTTTGAGCTTTGGTGGTAAGAAGAATTACGAGAACACTATTAAAGAAATTAAAGAAAAAATTTACAGTTAGGGAGTTTTATTAGATGGCAGGTACAACTACTCAGTTTGTTAAGAGAATAAGAGATATCATGCGTAATGATCCAGGTATCAATGGTGATGCACAGAGAATTGAACAATTATCTTGGATCTTGTTTTTGAAAGTTTATGATGACCGTGAACTTGTTTGGGATATTGACCAAGATAATTATGAGTCAATTATTCCTGAAGGGATGCACTGGCGTGAATGGGCTCACGATAATAAAGATGGTAAGGCATTAACTAGTGATGAATTACTAGATTTTGTTAACAACAAATTATTGCCTGCATTAAAAAATATCACTGTAACTGATGAAACGCCTATTAGCAAGGCTATTGTTAAAGATGCCTTTATTGATGCTAACAACTATATGAAGAATGGTGTTTTATTGCGTCAAGTAGTTAATGTGGTTGATGAAGTTGACTTTACTGATCCTAAAGATCGTCACTTGTTTGGTGATATCTATGAAAGCATCTTAAAAGAACTTCAAAGTGCTGGTAGTTCTGGTGAATTCTATACTCCTCGTGCATTGACCGACTTTATCGCAGAAACTTTAAAGCCAAAATTGGGTCAAAGAATTGCCGACTTAGCATGTGGTACTGGTGGCTTTCTTGTTAGTGCTTTAAATATTTTGAGTAAACAAGTTCATAGTGTTGAAGATAGAGAACTGTACAATAAGGCAGTTTTCGGTATTGAAAAAAAAGGCCAACCTTATATTTTAGCTGTAACTAACTTGCTTCTTCATGATGTTGATAATCCAGATATTGTTCATGGAAATTCACTTGAAAAGCGAGTTACTGAATACACCGATAAGGATAAGTTTGACTTGATTATGATGAATCCTCCATTTGGTGGATCAGAGTTACCTATTATTAAGCAAAATTTCCCTACTGATTTGCAAAGTAGTGAAACTGCTGACTTGTTTTTAGCATTGATCATGTATCGTATCAAAGATAATGGTAAAGTTGGTGTCATTTTGCCAGATGGTTTCTTATTCGGTAACGACGGTGCAAAACTTAACATCAAGAAACGTATGCTTAAAGACTTTAACCTTCATACAATTATTCGTTTGCCAGGTAGTATTTTTAGTCCATATACCTCGATTGCAACTAATATTCTTTTCTTTGATAAGACAGGTCCTACTAAAGAAACTTGGTTCTATAGATTAGACATGCCTAAAGGATATAAGCACTTCTCTAAGACTCGTCCAATGAAACTGGAACATTTTGATCCTGTACGTGAATGGTGGAATGATCGTCATGAAATTCAAGATGATGATGGTAATTACAAGTCTAAGGCTTATACTCCTGAAGAATTAGCTAAGAATAATTACAACTTTGATTTGTGTGGCTTTCCAACAGAAACTGAAGAAGTTCTACCACCATTTGAATTGATGGATAAATATCAAAAAGAGCGTAAAGAATTAAATGCGAAGATTGATAAACAATTATCCATTATTAAACAATTGCTTGAGGAGGATGACTAATGACTCCTGAACAATTAAAAGCTTCAATTCTTCAATATGCAGTGGAAGGTAAGCTAGTTAAGCAAGATCCTAATGATGAACCTGCCAGTGAATTGCTTAAGAAGATCGAAAATGAGAAAGATCAATTAATTGAAGAAGGTAAAATTAAGAGAAGTAGAAAATTGTCTGCAATTACTGATGAGGAAAAGCCATTTGATATTCCAAAAAATTGGACGTACGGAAGACTAAAGCAAATTACCACATTTGGAAATTTTGATTCTGTAAAAGGGACATCTATTCCTGATAATTCGTGGGTTGTAGATATGAAGGATGTTCGTAAAGATGGTGGAGGATTTTTAGCAATTGTTAGAAAAAAGTCTACTGATATTTATAAAAGCAATAAATACTCTTTTTCTAAAAATGCAGTCTTGTATGGAAAATTGCGACCTTATCTTCGAAAAGTTGAAGTTGCTAAAGCGGATGGATTTACAACTACTGAAATGTTTCCAATTAATGTAGTTGATATTAATACTTTGATTCCACAGTATTTAAGATATGTTATGCTTTCACCATATTTCGTTGATCTTGTTAATGATTCTATGTACGGTATGAAAATGCCGCGTGTAGGTACAACTTTTTTAGCAAAAATGGTAATACCACTCCCACCATTAGAAGAACAAAAACGTATTGTAGCCAAAATTGAAAAATTAATGCCTTTGGTGGATGAATATGCTGAATCATATAATCGTCTTCAAAAGATTGATAATGAATTTGAAGATAAATTAAAACAATCTGTCTTGCAGTATGCTATGGAAGGCAAGCTGATTAAGCAAGATCCTAATGATGAACCAGCCAGTGAATTAATCAAGAAGATTAAAAATGAAAAAGCTGAATTAATCAAAGAAGGCAAGATTAAGAAGAGCCAAAAGTTACCTGTAATTACTGATGATGAAAAGCCGTTTGATATTCCTGATAGTTGGGAATGGATAAGACTGGGAGACTATGCGGAAAAGATTACAGATGAAGTTGCCAGTGGTAGTTTTGCAGCTATTAGAGATAACGTACGAAAATATAAAACAGAAAATTACGCTATTATGGTAAAAACAGCAGATTTTGCTAATCATTTTAGTAAAAATCTGACATATACTGATGAACATGGATATAATTTCTTGAACAATTCAAATTTATTTGGAGGGGAATTGATCTTAAGCAATATTGGATCAATTGGGAAATGTTTTATTGTTCCTAAATTAAATAGGCCGATGACATTAGCTCCTAATTCTATAATGACTAAACTGATTGATCCTAAACTTAATAAGTTTTTGTATTACTTTATTAAATCTCCAATAGGTAATTTTGAGTTATTGCAAATAGCTTCAGGGACAACAATGAAAAAGTTTAATAAAACAAATTTAAAGGGGATATTAATACCAATTCCACCGTTAAATGAACAAAAACGTATTGTTTTTGAAATTGAAAAAATTGTAAATTCAATAGACAAGTTATCTAAATAGATTGGATCGAAAAGTATTGTCTAAAAAAGGTAGTATTGTTTTGATATGATAAAGCTAACTAAAGAGTAGGAACAGTACCATGCCAATATTCACTAGATATAGATTAAGTGGTGAAGTAGTCGAATCTCGATTTATAGATTCAGATGAAATTACAAAACACAAGTATAGTATTCTAGGTCAAAAAGCTAGAATTACTACAAATGATGGTAAAGTTTATGAAGGCTTTGCAGATGAACCTTATCTGACTGGAAAAGGTAATAGCCTAACTTTAAAGTGGTATGACACGGATTATAAAACAGGACATCTGAGAAGTGGTAATATGGTTACCATATTTATACCGATAGACACTGTTGCTAAGATTGAAGTAATCTTATACAGTAATCCACGTTGGGGCCTTCCACCATTTAATGAATTTTTGTTTAGTAGTGAGATAAAGCGTTGAGAGTTTAAACCTGATGATGAGTTGAAACAATTTATTAGAGACTTTAATAAAAAACATCAAAAATAAGATTGATAAATTTCTACTTGTAACTACTATTCTTAGTTGATATCTTTTGATATAATTTTATGAGTAGAAAACAAATGTTTTGTTTAAAATCTTCATTTAACTCGTGAGAAATGTAAATAAATCCTGATAAAAACAGGCCGTTTGCAAAAGCTGCTTTTTTATCTAATCTAAGAGGAATGTAAATACAGCAAACAATGGCTTAAAGTCTTCACGACGTCAATTTTTTATCTAACTCAAGAGAATTACAAATAAATATATTTACAATAAAAAAGGCGATTCCTTAGTGGAAATCGTCCTTTTTTGCATATACAGAATGATATGAATTAGTAATGTTAAGGTCATGTTAGGGTTTTTAGGAAATTTTGAGTTATCTTGGAGAATGCTAAGAGAGATGAATTTAAATCACTGAGTTCATTAGTACTTTTTATATTAAGTATCATACATATCAATTGAATATATGCTCTGAGTGCGTAAGTTGATTTATTTGAAAAATGTTTATGAGTAATTTGTGCTAATTTATCAATGATTTTCATATTCCCAATGTTTGCTTCTTTTACAAGACCACGCTGGTGAGAAAGTGCAGAGTATAGACACCAATATGGGTCATGTGAATCAGTATTATGAGATTCAATCTCTTTTAGCAAGTCTTTTTCGAAAACAGAAAAAGAATGATTAAGAACTGCTTTACAAAGTTCGTCTCGGGACTGGAAGCAGCGATAAATGGGGATAACTGAGCAGTGGCAGACCCTTAGCCACTGCTCGAACCTTCACGTTTATCAAACCTCCCTTTTTAAAAAGCCGTAGGATATAGTATCCATGCGACTTTTCTTTGTATTATTTACTTGAATTTGTGGTTTTATTTGAGTCTTTGTGTGACCAAGGAAAATTTTGTACATCCTTTTCTCTGGCAAAGCCCCATAACCCTGATTTTTGCACTTTACCATTGGGATCTGTATATTGGATGTTTTCATCGTTGTCTACAAATTTGGCATCGGTTGAGCCTCTCCATTTATTAACAAAGCTCAGTACTTGTTGTCTTACTTCAGGGGTCAAATCTATTTTTCGGCCTTTCATTGACTCCTCAACTACAATTACAGGCATGTTTTCTTCTTTACCGTAGCCATCTAAGTTTTTCATTGTGTTTTCAATATCAGACATCATCTTTTGCAAATCAGCCTTAGTGTATGTAGTAGGTATACTCTTAGAAAGCATGTAATTATTCATACAATCCCAGCCCTTGCTTGTGGCGTCTTCAAAAGGCTTGCGTGTAGCATATGAAGATGCTCCTTCATCTGCATCATCTGCAGAGTCAGCTTTATCAAGAAGAGCATTTAAGGCTTTATAGTCATCTTCAGTAGGAAGCTCTGAACTAGATGCTATTTGATTACTGTTTGTATTTGACGACTGGCTATTTGAGCCATTTGTAGCAGAGCTGCTGCTATTAGCAGTGTTTGAAGTGGTACTTGATGAACTGCTATTTGTAGTATTTTGCTGTGAATTAGTTGAAGTACTGCTGTTGGAAGTACTTGTATTATTTGAATTGATGCGTTTATTGGTGTTTGAGTTGATTGGACCATCATAAGCTAATAAAACATTGTTTGAGCGTATGTATTGGTTGTCGTCAATTTGTACATACTTTTTGCCATTGATACGTACCGGCTTGCCGTAATAAGTTACACTGCGACCTTTACGGAGTTTCATGCCTTTAATACGTTGGCCTTGGGCATTGTACACGTAAGAATTACGAACCAAACTCGTTTCATAGCCGTTAGTTAGTGCTGAACTATTTCTGTGTTTAGCAAAATTAGAAGTCTTGATGTAGATATTACCACTAATGATGTTGTATTTTTTACCATTTAGTTCGATAGTTCCAATCACTTTGACTCTGCTACCTTTACGGTAAAGCTTTTTGTTTGCACGTTGGCCATTGTAGTTATAAGCATATGCATTGTGTGTTAATCTCCGGTAGCTAGTTGCAGCATTAGTAGTTTGAGTGTTCATGCCAAATAGACCTGCAGTGAGTAGTGCTGCTGTAGAGTACTTTACTAGTTTATTCATTCTCTTGTTATCTTCTTTCCTTATTAATAGCTTTAATAATTCTAATTATATGACTTATAGCGAATCATGAGATAACTATATTTTAGGCAGTAAGGAGCTATTTATTACTTTAGTGCCTAAAATTTTTATTTAATCATAATGTATATAGGATCTTTTCTTTAGATTGAGCACACTTTTCGAAGAATATATTTTAAATTGATAGAATAGTTGCATAGATATAGAACTATCGAGAGAGGAATTACTAAAAATGCTTGTAGGTGAAGACGATCTTTACAAAGAATTTGAAGGAGACAGTGAATTTAAAAGATGTGGATTCTGTCATAAAAAATATTTTCGAAAAGAATTTCTGAGAGTACCAGAATTTGAAACAATAGCAGAAGATATTTGTCCTTATTGCAATGGACTTAATAGCATGTGTGGTCCAAATTTTAAATATATAAATTATAAAATTGAAGATATTGATGTAAACAATTTATAAGTTCAAGAGTGCAATATTACCGATGCTGATCATAATTTTATTTTATAAATTTGATGGACTGGAAAAAGTTTTGTGCTTTAATAGTTATAGACCTCTTTCAGGTCTAATTAATTAAATGCTTTGAAGTCGTCCTATTTTAGGGCGGCTTTTTTGACGTTCTCTACATAAAGGGACTGTTTTAGTGTAATAAAAAGGATTTATGATCAAGACTCCACAAAAGTGAAGCCTTTTTTCTTTTCTATTAAACTTCCTATTAAAAGATTACCCTTGAAACTGGTAAAATAGATAAGTAAGTATAGAGAACAATTTATTAAAAAGGGGAATAAAATGGCAGATAAAAAATTACTTCTAATCGATGGTAACTCTGTAGCTTTCAGAGCCTTTTACGCTCTTTATCGTCAACTAGAATCTTTCAAGAGTCCGGACGGCCTGCACACTAATGCCATTTACGCTTTTAAGAACATGCTCGATGTCCTTTTAAAAGACGTTGATCCAACCCACGTATTGGTAGCTTTTGATGCAGGAAAAGTCACTTTTAGAACAAAAATGTATGGAGAATATAAAGGTGGACGTGCCAAAACTCCAGAAGAGTTGCTCGAACAAATGCCTTATATTCAAGAAATGCTTCATGACTTAGGTATTAAAACTTATGAATTGAAGAATTACGAGGCAGACGATATTATTGGTACTTTTGTCGATAAAGGTGAGAAGAACGGCTTTACTACTACCGTTGTAACTGGTGATCGTGACTTGACCCAACTTGCGTCCGACAAGACGACTGTCGAAGTAACTAAATCTGGTGTTTCTCAACTTGAAGCTTATACACCAGAACATATGAAGGAAGTTAATGGGGTAACTCCAACCGAATTCATCGACATGAAGGCTTTGATGGGTGATAGTTCAGATAATTATCCAGGTGTTACAAAAGTTGGTCCTAAAACTGCATCACGTTTGATTCAAAAATACGGTTCCGTTGAAGGGATTTACGATCATATCGACGAAATGAAGAAGTCCAAGTTAAAGGAAAATTTGATCAACGATAAAGACAAGGCCTTTTTAGCTAAAAAACTTGCCACGATTGACCGTGATTCACCGGTAACTCTAGATATCGATAATATAAAACGTCAGCCAGTTGATTATGAAAAACTGCGTCAATTCTATGAAAAGATGAACTTCCGTAAGTTCTTAGCTGACCTAAATGCTTCAGGTGCTGGTCAAGATAGTACTGAAGTTGAAAAAGTAGAATACATTGTTTTAAACGACGACAACGTTAAGGATGTTAAGGCTACTGAAGATGACACCATTGAGTTTTACTTAGAAATGCTCGGTGCTAACTATCACTTAGCTCCTTTTGTTGGCTTCAGCTTGAAGATTAACGACAAGATCTACGGTTCAAGAGACGTTGAATTGCTTGAAGAAGATAATATCAAGCACATCTTAGAAGACGAAAAGATTAAGAAGAATGTCTTTGACCTGAAGAGAACAATGGTTGCTGCACATCGTTTGGGCATTCACACTCACGGCCTTGATTACGACATGCTTTTGGCATCCTACTTGATCAATAATGAAAATAACTCTAACGACCTTGGTGAAATTGCTCACCTTTATGGTGATTACTCCGTTAAGACTGACCTCGAAGTTTATGGCAAAGGTAAGAGTGAGCACATCCCTGATGACGATGATGAATTATTCAACCACTTAGCTTCCAAGGTCAACGCCATTGAAAAACTTAAGCCGGAGCTTCTTAAAAAGCTTAAAGAACACGAACAGGATGCTTTGTTTGACACAATCGAAATCCCAACTGCTCGCGTTTTAGCCAGAATGGAAATGAACGGGATGAAGGTTGAAGCAAGTACTTTAATTCAACTGCAAAATGAATTTGCCGCTAAGTTGAAAGAGCTTGAAGACAAGATTTATAGCCAAGCTGGTGAAAAGTTCAACTTGAACTCACCAAAGCAATTAGGTCACATTTTGTTTGAAAAGCTTGGTTTGCCAGTCATCAAGAAGACCAAAACTGGTTATTCAACTTCAGTTGAAGTACTTGATCAATTGAAGACGCAAAGCCCAATCGTTAGCGAAATTTTGGACTATCGTCAAATTGCCAAGATTCAATCTACCTATGTAAAGGGTCTGCTTGACGTCATTCAACCAGATGGCCGCGTGCACACACGTTACTTGCAGACTTTGACTGCAACTGGTCGACTTTCTAGTGTGGATCCTAACTTGCAAAATATCCCTACCCGCACTGAAGAAGGAAAGCAAATCAGAAAGGCCTTCGTGCCAAGTGAACCAGACGGCTACATCTTCTCTTGCGACTATTCACAAGTTGAGCTTCGTGTCTTGGCCCACGTTTCTGGCGATCAAAACATGCAAGAGGCCTTCAAGACCGGATACGATATTCACTCACACACCGCGATGAAGATTTTCCACTTGGATTCACCAGATCAAGTAACGCCACTGATGCGTCGTCACGCTAAGGCTGTTAACTTCGGTATCGTTTATGGTATTTCCGATTACGGTTTGTCCAAGAACTTAGGCATTTCTAGAAAACGTGCTCAAGAATTTATCGACAACTACTTCGAACAATATCCTCAAATCAAGGATTACATGGATAAGGCTGTGCAAGAAGCGCGTGACAAAGGCTATGCCGAAACAATTATGCACCGTCGCAGATACTTGCCAGATATTCACGCTAAGAAGTACACTGTGCGTGCCTTCGCTGAAAGAACCGCAATCAACTCACCAATCCAAGGCTCAGCTGCCGATATCATCAAGATTGCCATGATTAACATGCAAAAGAAGCTTGATGAATTGCACCTTAAGACCAAGATGGTTGTTCAGGTGCACGACGAATTGATTTTTGATGTGCCAAAAGACGAACTGGAAACAATCAAGAAGATTGTGCCCGAAGTAATGCAATCAGCAGTTAAGCTTGATGTGCCATTAATCGCTGATTCTGGTTGGGGCCACAATTGGTACGATGCAAAGTAGGTGATTAGATGCCTGAAATGCCCGAAGTTGAAACTGTTCGGAGAACTTTAACTCCTTTAATTAAAGGAAAGACAATTGAAAAAGTAATTCTGTGGTATCCAAAAATCGTTGCGACGGACCATGACAAGTTTATCAATGAACTGCCAGGCAAAAAGATTATTCGCATCGACCGCTATGCCAAGTATTTATTGATTCGCTTGAATGATAATTTAACAATTGTGTCGCACTTACGCATGGAAGGAAAGTATCATTTAACTACGCCGGAAGCGCCTAAAGACAAGCATGATCACGTAGAATTTATTTTTACCGACGGCACTGCCTTGCGTTATAACGATGTGCGCAAATTTGGCCGTATGCAGCTAGTTTTGACCGGAACCGAGCGACAAACAACTGGCATCGGTAAACTGGGCGTTGAACCCAATACGCCGGAATTTAGTGAGCAGTATTTTTTGTCTAGCTTAAAGAGAAAAAAGAAGAACATCAAAAATGTCTTGCTCGATCAAACTGTTGTTGCAGGTTTAGGCAATATCTATGTGGATGAAACTTTGTGGCAAAGCAAGATCCATCCCTTGAGTTTGGCTAACAAAATTCCTGCCGATAAAGTAGAAGATCTGCGTAAAAATATTAATGAAACCATCAAAATTGCCATAGAAAAGCGCGGTACAACTGTTCATAGCTATTTGGATGCAAACGGCGAAGTTGGTGGTTACCAAGAAATGCTACAAGTTTACGGCCACGCCGGTGAAGCATGTCCTAGATGTGGCACGACTTTGGAAAAGATTAAGGTTTCAGGAAGGGGCACCACTTTTTGCCCTCATTGTCAGGTGATTTATAAATGACATACGTTTTAGCTTTAACTGGCGGAATCGCAACAGGCAAAAGCACCGCGGATCAATTTTTTAAAAAGCAAAATATTCCTATTGTCGACTGTGACGAAATAGCGCATGATTTAATGAAGCCAAAAAATGCTTCTTGGCAAGCAATTAAGGATAATTTTGGCGAAGAATATTTGAATGATGACCAAACGATTAACCGTAAAAAGCTCGGTCAATTAGTTTTTAGTAATAAAAGTGCGCTAAATAGACTAAATCAGTTGACTCATCCTCTAATTTTCGATAAAACAATACAAAAGATAACATCATATCAAAATGAAGATATGGTTATCCTTGATGCACCAGTTTATTTTGAATCTGGCTTAGATAAGAAGCATATTGCCAATAGTGTGTTGGTAATTACTTTGCCAGAATCTATTCAAATAGAGCGATTAAAACAAAGAAATAATTTAACTGATAAAGAAGCCAGAATGCGGATTAATAGCCAAATGCCGTTGTCTAAAAAAACACAATTGGCTGATTTTGTAATTGAAAATACTGGTACAATAAAAGAACTAGAAAGTAAACTAGAACAATTATTAAATAAAATCAAAAAAGAGGGATAGCTATGGAATGTCCAAATTGTCATCAAAATGCCTCCCGCGTTATTGATTCACGTCCTAGTGATGAAAACCGGGCAATTAGAAGACGTCGAGAATGTGAAAACTGTGGTTTCCGTTTTACGACCTTTGAGCGTATTGAAACGGCGCCTTTATTAGTAATTAAAAACGACGGAACGCGTGAACCGTTCAGCCGTAAGAAGATTTTGCATGGTGTAATGGCCGCAGGGCAAAAGCGTCCGATTAGTAGCGAACAATTCGAACAATTAGTTGACCATGTCGAAAATAAAGTTAGAAAACAAGGTGTAAGCGAAATTTCATCTAAGAAGATCGGTCAATACGTCATGGATGAATTAGCCGACTTGGACGATGTAGCTTACATTAGATTTGCTTCCATTTATCGTGAATTTAAAGACATGTCTAGCTTTATGAAGACTATGGAAGACATGATGGCTAAAAAGGAAAAGGGTAATTAAAAATGTTTGAGACATCTGATCCCAAGCATCTATATTATGTAGCCAATCGAGTTACGCTTTTTCCTGAAGACGAGCAAATATTGATCAAATTGTATCAGCCATTAGTTGGTGCTGTTGCGGTGGCTTTATATCAGACTTTAATCAGTGATTATGATCCATACGGCATTATTTCTGATTCTAAGGGTATTTATTCGCTGCAAGAACAACTGGATTGTAGCTTAAAGACGATGTTTACCTCGCTTCATAAATTAGAGGCCGTGGGGTTAGTTCAAACATTTTTGTCCGATAATGTTTTTAATAACGTCATCGTGTTTAAATTGCTTAAAGTGCCTAGTGCTGATAAGTTTTTTGCGACGCCGCTACTAGCGAGTTTGCTTAAGGAAAAAGTTGGCGAAGAAACCTTTCATGAATTAAGCCACAAGTTCGCTAAAGAAGCTAAGTTGCGGGAAAAGCCTATTAAGAATGCGCGCGATGTTTCGGCTAATTTCTTTGATATGTTCCGTTTGCCGGGGGATGAAGCAATCACTCCATCCAGCGATGTAATTGAGGCCGCCAAAGAAAACAAAGTTCATGAAGAAGAGGTGGCCCAAGTTAACGACAGGGATGCAATCGATTGGGACTTTATCAAAGAGCAATATGAGGTTTATCAAATTCCAGCTAGTGAAGTTGATAATAAGAAGAATCAAATTCGCTCTTTGATGCAGACGTATGGCTTGTCCGAAAAAGAATTCGTGGATGAGAGTTTGCCATGCCTTCATGGTTCGTATGAATTGAACATGCGCGACATTAGCAATACTTTAGCTGAGAACTACAAACGGATTAACACTAGAGAACACGTGCAAAAGCAGGTAAATGAAGGCCGTAAAAAGGCTTTGGCTGCAATTAAGGGCTTGGACGACAACGATAAGAAGTTGCTCAAGGAAGCCAATGAAAGCTCACCCGCTGAGTTTTTGTATAAGATAAAAACAGAGAAGGGCGGTATTGCCAGTGCAGGCGAGCGGCAGATTATCAATAATTTGCACACTCAGTATGGTTTGCCAGAAGATTTGATCAATATTCTGACCTATACTTGTTTGACTTACGATACTGTAGTGAACTCAAACTTGGCCTACAAGATCGCTAACGACTGGCTTCAACATGGCGTTGCAACCGCGGTTCAGGCTTTGCAGTACGTGAAGAAACGTCGCGATAGTTTTGGCAATAGCAATAATAGAAGATCCAGAAGAAACTATAACTATCAAAATAAGCGCGTAGAAAAGGGCACCGATTGGAGCAAGAAGAAGGTTGATACCAATTCCGGTATTTCTACTGCGCAATTGAAGGACTTGTTTAAAGATTTGAACAATAAATAAGAAAGCAGGTGAATAAATGGAACCAATAGGCAATGTGATCAAGCAAATTGTTAAACAGCGCAATTTAGGCGATGAAAAGACTTTGGAGAATCAAGCCTTGCATGATCCTGATGTGCAAGCTTTTCTTAAGCAAAATGCGGATAAAATCGATCAAAAGATGATTCGCAATAGCATGTCGAATCTGTACGAATTTTATTCACAAAAAACGCATCCCAACAAGGTGATGGCCGGTTATGCACCGCAGCTATTTTTAAACGGCAAGGTAATCGACATTCGCTATGCACCGACAAGAGCTAAGATCGCACAAGACCGTAAAAAGGCAGCGCAAAGACGGCTGCAGCTCATTGATTTGCCTGCTCGTTTGCATGACGTTAGTTTAAGTGAAATTGACGTTACAGACGATCGGAACAATGTTCTTGCTTTAATTTATGATTTCTTGAAGAAGTATAAAAAAGACCCGCACCAAAAGGGACTATATCTTTCAGGTGATTTCGGCGTTGGTAAGACCTATATTTTGGCAGGCCTTGCTAATTATGTCGTTACCAACATGAATAAAAACGTCATTTTCTTGCACGTGCCAACATTTATTGCCGGCCTTGCTAGTCACTTTGACGATAATAGCCGAATTAGCTTGCAAGAAGAAATCCGTAGATTATCCGAATGCGATTTGCTTATTCTGGATGATATTGGGGCCGAAAGTCTCAGCCAATGGTCACGTGATGACGTCTTAGGCGTAATTTTGCAGGCAAGAATGGATAATGTTTTGCCAACCTTCTTCTCATCCAATTTGGACATGGAAGCATTGCAGTCACACTTTGAAGAAACGCGTAATGCGACCGACCCAGTTAAGGCGAGAAGACTGATGCAGCGTGTCCGCTTTTTGGCTAAAGAAATTGTGGTGCCAGGACCTGACCGCAGAAATTCTTTGCATTAATTTTTTAAAAGGTCTTGCATCCCCAGCTCGAATGCGTATAATTGAAACTAACTAAACGAGACATGATGAACTTCGCTTCAGAGAGAGGGACCTAGTTCTGGAAGTCCTTCATTAGAGGCTCACCCCAATCGTTTATTCCCAAAGTTAAAATTTTAGGTTGGATACCTTTATCAATCCGAATATAAGAGGTTAGACACACGCTAACCTGAATTTTGGGTGGAACCACGCAATTAACGTCCCAGTGCGATTGAGCACTGGGATTTTTTTTTGGAGGTAATTTTATGAGTTTTTCAGTTACTTTACCAGACGGCTCAAAGAAAGAATTTGACAAAGCCGTTTCAGTTAAAGATGTAGCTTCATCAATCGCAACTTCACTTGGAAAAGCTGCTGTTGGTGCTAAGGTAAATGGCCAAGTTAAGCCACTTGATTACGAAATCGATAGCGACGTTGAAATTGCTATCCTTACTGATAAAGACGAAGAAGGTTTGGATATCTTAAGAGCAACTGCAGCATTTGCACTTGAAGCTGTTGCTAAGAAGAAGTACCCAGAACTTCGTTTAGGTGAACACGTAGCTGACGAAGGTGGCTTCTACGTTGACACTGACAAGAAGGACCAAATCAAGGTTACTGAATTGCCAGAACTTGAAAAGGCTATGGAAAAGCTTGTTAAGAGTGGTCAAGCAATTGAACACGTTGAAATGGACAAGTCAGAACTTGAAGATATCTACAAGGACGACCCATACAAGAGTGAACTTTTGAAGAAGGTTGAAGGCGACAAGGTTGACGCTTACAAGTTAGGCGACTTCGTAGACTTTGGTTTTGACGCATTACTTCCAAACACTGGTAAGATCAAGCACTTCAAGCTTTTGTCAGTAGCTGGTGCTTACTGGTTAGGTAAGTCATCAAACCCAATGCTTCAAAGAATCTTCGGTACTGCATTCTTCAAGGAAGCAGCATTGAAGGATGACTTAAAGCGTCGTGCAGAAATTAAGGAACGCGACCACCGTACTATCGGTCGTGACCTTGACCTCTTCTTCGTAGATCCTAAGGTTGGTGCAGGTCTTCCTTACTGGATGCCAAAGGGTGCTACTATTCGTCGTGTTGTTGAACGTTACATCATCGACCGTGAAGTAGCTGATGGTTACCAACACGTTTACACTCCAGTACTTATGAACCTTGACGCTTACAAGACTTCAGGTCACTGGGCACACTACCGTGATGACATGTTCCCACCAATGGACATGGGTGATGGTGAAATGCTTGAACTTCGTCCAATGAACTGCCCATCACACATCCAAATTTACAAGCACCACATTCGTTCATACCGTGACTTACCACTTCGTGTTGCTGAACTTGGTATGATGCACAGATACGAAAAATCAGGTGCTTTGTCAGGTCTTCAACGTGTACGTGAAATGACTTTGAACGATGGTCACACCTTTGTAGCTCTTGATCAAGTTCAAGACGAATTTGCTAAGATCTTGAAGTTGATCATGGACGTATACAAGGACTTCGACATTACTGATTACTACTTCAGACTTTCATACCGTGATCCAAAGAACACTGAAAAGTACTTTGCAAACGATGAAATGTGGGAAAGAAGTCAAAAGATGCTTAAGGGTGCTATGGATGACCTTGGCCTTGACTACGTTGAAGCTGAAGGCGAAGCAGCATTCTACGGTCCTAAGCTTGATATCCAAACTAAGACTGCTTTGGGTAACGACGAAACTATGTCAACTATTCAACTTGACTTCATGCTTCCAGAAAGATTTGGCTTAACTTACGTTGGTCAAGATGGTGAAGAACACCGTCCAGTTATGATCCACCGTGGTATTGTTGGTACTATGGAAAGATTCATTGCTTACTTAACTGAAATTTACAAGGGTGCCTTCCCAACTTGGCTTGCTCCAATCCAAGCTGAAATCATCCCAGTTAACAACGACGCTCACGGCGAATACGCCGAAAAGGTTCGTCAAGAACTTGCTAAGCGCGGCTTCAGAGCAGAAGTTGACAACAGAAACGAAAAGATGGGTTACAAGATTCGTGAATCACAAACCCAAAAGGTACCTTACACTTTGGTATTAGGTGACGAAGAAATGAAGAACGGTAGCGTAAACGTACGTCGTTACGGTACTGACGAAGAAATTTCTAAGAGTCTTGACGACTTCATCAAGGAAATTGACGCTGACGTTAAGTCATACTCACGTGAAAACTAATTAAATAAATAGTTAATTAAGGCACTTCATGAATATTCATGGAGTGCCTTTTTTACGTCATAATTTTGTAACATTTGTAAAATAAATGTAAAATTCAATGCTTCATCAAGCATTTTTTGTGGCATAATATCTGTAAAGATTTCTGTAGAGGATTTAAGATGAAAAAGAAATTTTTATTATTACTTAGTGCATTTTTATTAGTTCTTGGTTTGGCAAGTGTATCATCAAAGACTGATGCTGCAACAATTAAAGCAACTGATTGGGGTGCAAAGAAAGTATTTACTACACCTAAGAAAACTCGTGGTACTTGGTACTACAAGGAAGACAAAAAGGTAAAGAAATTCAAGATTACAGCGTACACTATTGATGGAGTTAAATTATACAAGGACTTAAACGGAAAGACTTCAGATAAATGGGTCAATAAGCTGATTAAGGCTGATAAAAAAGCAAATTATAAATTAGCTGATAAAGTTGGTGAATCAGCATGGGCTTGCCATACAATTAAGTACCATAAGATTACTGGATTTAATGCTGACGGCTGGCTTGCAGGTAGCGGAGATGGGTTTTACTATGTTCCCGTTAAAAAGAATGTTAAAGGAAAGAAAGTCAATGCTTTGCGTGTAGGTGAAGGTGCTGGAAATTATCTTTCATACTATGCTTACAAGAGTAGAAAATTAGTTAAATAAAGTTTAATGAAAAGGAACGAAGTGTATCCATTTCGTTCCTTTTTGTGTTTTAATAGGAAAAAATGATAAAGGAGAGTATATATGAATTAACTATTAAGAAGTTGCCATATCAATTAACAGTTTGTCAATTGAGTGATATTAAAGATTTAAATTTTAAAAATGATTTTTATTTTTTTGCCAAGACTGATGAAGAATTATCTTTAGTCTGCGAAACTAAAAATGCTCCAAGCAAAACGATTAATCGGGAAGATGGTTGGCGTGCATTCAAAATAGAAGGACAATTAGATTTTTCATTAATTGGAATTTTAGCTAAAATTGCGCAATTATTAGCAAATAATGGTATTTCTATTTTTGCTGTGTCAACTTTTAATACTGATTATGTTTTAGTTAAAGATAATAATTTTGATTCAGCTATAAAAATTTTGTCAAAAAATAATTATGAGATTAAATAAGAAAAAATGAGTAGAAGAAACTATTTAAGCCCACAATTTCTTACCAAAATAAGTGATGATGGCACCTTAAATATAGAAAGCTTAATTATTTTAACTTGTGCGATCTTTATTGCAAGTATCGGGTTAAATGTGAATTCAACAGCTATAATTATTGGTGCGATGCTTATTTCACCTTTAATGGGTCCCCTTTTAGCCATCGGTACAGGATTGGCGCTGTATAACACCAATATTTTACGAAAAGGTGCCATTTCTTTATTAGCCGAAATTATTATTAGCTTAATTGCTTCAACCATTTATTTTCATTTTTCTCCGTTGACTTATGCTAGTCAGGAAATTATTGCTCGAACATCACCTACTATTTGGGATGTAATGATTGCCTTTTTTGGTGGTAGTGCAGGTATTATTGGAGCACGGAAAAAAGGTGCAAATAATATTGTTCCTGGTGTAGCGATAGCAACGGCATTGATGCCGCCGCTTTGTACCGTTGGTTATTCAATTGCAGCCGGAAATCTTAAGTATTTCTTAGGTTCAAGTTATCTATTTTTGATTAACTGCGTTTTCATTACCCTTACAGCATTTTTAGGTGTAAAAATCATGAAGTGGCTAAGTCATTCAGCAGGTCAACCTGGACTTAGTTTCTTTCGCAAGCCAACTTTAAAAGAAGTAGGAATAGTCATGGTAGTAATTATTTTGATTATTCCAAGTATCCTTTCAGCCGGTCATATGGTAAATAAGACTTTGGTTGATCAAAATGTGCAAAATTTGGTTGCCAATGAATTGGGCGATGTTAATTTAATCAAGGAAAATGTTGATTCGCAAGAAAAGACTATTAATCTTACTGTGTCGGGTAATAAGATTAGTGCTAAGAAAATTCAAGCGGCCAAAGCTAACTTGGACGAATATAACTTAAAAGGTTATTCCTTGAATATTGTGCAAGTGGCACAAGTAAATCCTAACGCGGAGAATCAATTAGATAGACAAGTAAATAATATTATCAATCAACGTCAACGCGAACAAGAACAAGCAAATGAGAAGAGACAGCAAGAACAGGAAAAGCATAATCAAGAAATTCAAAAATTGTCTCCTGCAATTTCTTCTGTTACTACGGTAAGTGATAATAAAAATAAGCAAATTACTTTGGTGGAGTTAAAGAAAGATATTTCTGCCAAAAAGAAGAAGGCCTTAGTAAAACAAATCAAGAAAAAATATCCAAATATTAACTTAGTAGAGTTTGTGCAAGAAAGCGAGAAAGAATAAGCGTTAAATTATTTCTTAAGTCGTTTCTCTGTTAATATTTTGTAATATACGAATATTAGAATGAACTTGATAGGTTTATTTTAAAGGAGAAATTTTGGTGAAAAGTAATGGAATTTTACTCGCACTGGCAATGAGTTCGTTCATGCTGACGACACCTGTTGTGATGTTGCATGAACAATCGAAAACAGTTTTAGCACAAAAGAAAAATGGAAATGCTAAGAAAACTAAGTTAAGTGACAGTCAAATCATTAAAAATTTAGGTGTCAAAAAAGTAGCAAATCCAAGTAATGATGCTCTGACTACCAAATATGCAAATATTGTAAAAGGCCAACAGTATACTTGGGAAAATCCTTATATTAAGGTCAATCCTTATGAAAATTCGCCGCTGACAGCGTTAATGATTTTTCATACTGATCAACCTACCAAAATTAGTTATAGAGTAATTGGAAAAACAGCCAATACTACTATTAAAAATGAAGTTAAAGGTTATCAAACGAATCATCAAGTACCTATCGTAGGTCTATATGCTGGGTATGATAATTCTGTTGAAGTAACAATGACTGATCAATTTGACAATAAACAGACCAAGACAGTTAAGATTAAAACAGCTAATTTACCTAAATGGATTAAAAGTTTTCCAATTAATGTCACTGTTAAAGACAAGACTAAGATGAGCTTAGGCTCAAATGAATTGACTGTTTTAAACAGGACCACTAAGCAAACCTTTGCTGTAGACGGTGATGGAGAAGTACGCTGGTACTATTTACGCTGGAATGAGCATATTTTTGAACAATTGAATAATGGTCATATTCTCTTGTTCAATAAGATTAAATCCGGTGATGAAAAGTATAATATGTTGGTTGAAACTGACTATTTAGGTCGTGTATATCGTCAATTCAGTTTTGATAAAACCTTGGGTGGCAGTTATGCTGGAACCGCTGGCTTATCATTGGTTCACCATGATGTGGCAGAAATGCCCAACGGCAATTGGCTCTTAACTGTTGATGATGGCAGCAAGTATGTAGAAGATACGATTGCTGAACTTAATCCTAATACTGGTAAAATTGTTAAAGTAATTGATTTTAAGAAGATTTTTCCAGAATCAATGTACAAAAAGAGCAAAATCAAAGCCAATGACAATACTAGTAGCGGATTAGGACTAATGGATTGGCTGCATATTAACACCATTGATTATGATGCCAAAACTGGCAATATTTTATTGTCTGCGCGTAACCAAGATATTATTTGGTCAATGAATTATCAAACTAAAAAGATTAACTGGATTTTTACTAGTAAGCCGGCTAAGGAGTGGCCTAGTTCATTCCATAAATATCTGTTGAAGCCAAGCAAGGGGACAAAATATCCAGGTGGTCAACACGGAATTTACTTGTTAAAAGAAACAGGAAGTAAATTAGATATTTTGCTTTATGATAATAATATTGCTGTTACTAACGGTGATAAGAAGCAAAGTGGCAAGTTTTCTGCTGCTACGGAATATCAAATTGATACTAAGAAAAAGACCATTAAACAAGTTTGGAGTTATGGCAAGAATTTAGGTAAACAAAACTTTACCGAAGTTATTGGTTATGCACAACGCTTGAATAATGGTAATACTTTGATTAATTTTGGTTTTAAAAATACGGGTAAAGAAAGCAATATAATTGAAGTTGATGCCTATGGAAATCAAGTCTTTAATTTGACTATTACTAATAGTCCTAAAGATATGACATATGTATATCGTGCATATCGGATGCAATTTTATCCTGATAATTATGTTTTTGATGCAACTAAATAATTGCACATCATGTATTGACGCAGCCGGTTTAAACGCGTATAATACACCTAGTTGAGAACAAGAAGAAGCTCCCGCTTCTCGCCTAAGTTAAATTAACCTCTGGGCTGATCGATATTTTCTGTTGATTAAAGGCGGGTGATACTTATCCCGCCTTTTTCTTGTCCTCGAAATTAACACGGAGGTGAACAGTTATACCAAGAAGTTTAATCTTAAACGATAGAATTCGCGCACGCGAAGTCCGTTTAATTGATGAAGATGGTAAGCAAGTTGGCGTCATGAACAAGATGGAAGCCTTACGTCGCGCAAGCGATGCTGGTCTTGACCTTGTTTTGATTTCACCAAATGCCAAGCCACCTGTAGCACGTATCATGGACTACGGTAAGTACCGCTTCGAACAACAAAAGAAGCTTAAGGAATCCCGTAAGAAGTCCAAGACAGTTAGTGTCAAAGAAATTCGTTTGAGTCCAACAATTGAAGGCAACGACTTCGAAACGAAGTTGAAGCACGTTCGTAAGTTTGTTTCTAAAGAAGGAGCTAAGGTTCGTGTATCAATCCGCTTTAGAGGTCGTGCCATCACTCATAAGGAATTAGGTCAACAAGTACTTGAGAAGATGGCTGAATCAACTTCCGATATTGCTAATGTAATTAGCAAGCCTAAGATGGAAGGTCGTTCAATGTTCTTAATGCTCGCACCTAAGAGTGAAAAGGACAAAAAATAAAAAGTAGTTAATTGGAGGAAATAGAAATATGCCAAAGATGAAAACACACCGCGCTTCTGCTAAGCGTTTTAAGAGAACTGCAAATGGTGGTTTAAAGCGTCACCACGCATTTACTGGCCACCGTTTCCACGGTAAGACTAAGAAGCAACGTCGCCACTTGAGAAAAGCTGCTATGGTTTCAAGCAGTGATATGAAGCGTATCAAGCAAATGGTTGCTCAAATGCACTAGTTATTTGTTCTTGAAAAGACTATAGTAGGAGGAAATTTAAATGCCAAGAGTTAAAGGTGGAATTGTAACACGTAAACGTCGTAAGAAGGTCATGAAGCTTGCCAAGGGTTACCGTGGCGCAAAGCACATGCAATTTAAGGCTGCAAGCACTCAATTATTCGTTTCATACAAGTACGCATTCCGCGACCGTAGAAGACGTAAGAGTGAATTCAGAAAGTTATGGATTGCTCGTATCAACGCAGCTGCAAGACAAAACGATATCTCATATTCTAAGTTAATGCACGGCTTGAAGTTAGCTGGTGTTGACATGAACCGTAAGATGTTAGCTGATATTGCTTACAACGATTCAAAGACTTTTGCACAATTAGCAGAAACTGCTAAGAAGGCATTGAACTAATTAGTTCAAAAATAGAGGCCAGGGAAATTATTCCTGACCTCTATTTTTTTACTATTTTTGAATTAAAGCTCTTAACCTGATTTTTTCATCTGGTGTCGTAAATGCCGCATCAACTGCATTTAGGTAAAGCGTCGTTTCTTCTGCTGGCGTTAAATTGGTTTGTTGCTCGAGTAACTTATATTCATGCGGTAAATTAGTATTTGAAACCGTCATATCGTCAGAATTCAGGGTAACTTTCATCCCTTTATGTAGCAATTTTTTAATCGGATAAGAATCAATCTGATCGAATGCTTTGGTGTTCATGTTGGAAGTTGCGCAGCATTCCAGCACGATTTGTTTTTTAATTAATTCCTGCGTTAACTCTGGGTCCTCAGTGCAACGAATGCCGTGACCAATTCTTTTGGCACCCATGGCCAGGGCTTGGCGAATAGAATCGGGACCGTCTGCTTCACCAGCATGGATTGTATAGGGAACGCCAAGCTTTTTTGCTTGATCAAAGAAGGGCTTATATTTGATGTTAGGAATCGGGCCTTCGACACCGGCTAAGTCAAGGCCGACTACACCTTTGCCCAAAAACTTTTTAGCCAGCTTCACAGTTTCCATGTTCTGTTTTTGATTATCGGCAAAGCGCATCAAACAAAGGATTAAACCAGCATGTAGTTCAGGTAAAGTTTTTTGTTTCTTTTGATCAGCTAAAAATTTATTGAGTCCACTAATCACTGCCTCAATCGCATCTTCTTGAGTTAGACCTTTTTTCGTGTGCAGCTGCGGTGCAAAACGGATTTCTGCATAAACCAGACCTTGCTGTTTTAATTCGACAAGCAAATCATAAACAATCGTTTTAAGATCATGTCTTGTCTGCATCAATTTGTTAGGCAAAGCGAATTTTTCTAAAAATTGATCTAAACTTTTACAGCTAGAATCAACAGACAACTCTTGGCGCAGTTCTTCATCTGAAAGAGCAGGCATATTGTGTTCTTTCATTAACTTCTTAACTGTAGCAACGGGGACTGAACCATCTAGGTGAAGGTGTAAATCGATAAACTTTCTCATTTTTCTCCCTTTCTAAATTTTTGATGAAATAGGTTAAATTGTTTAGTATTGTATCACTTTTTGCTAAGAATGAAACAAAAGTTTCTAATACAAACGCATTTTTGATATTATAGAGAGTGATAAAAAATGGAGAGTTTATATGTTATTTAGACCAAAATACACAATAAATACTATTTATAATCTGGACCCCCAGAAATTGAATGAGATGGGAATAAAAGCAGTTTTTTCAGACCTAGACAATACGCTTCTTGCTTGGAATAAGTTTGAAACTGCTAAAGAGATGAACAAATTAAACAGGCGATTAGCCAAGGCAAACATTAAGCTGGTCGTAATTTCGAATAATAATGCTCAACGTGTAGGAAAGGTGCTTACCCCTTACCACATTGACTTTGTTTCTGAGGCACGCAAGCCATTACCGTTTGCAATAACACGTAAACGCAAAGAAATGCATTTGCAAAAGGATCAAGTAATGATGGTAGGCGATCAGCTGATTACCGATATGCAGGCTGGAAATTTGGCTGGAGTTGAGACGGTATTGGTTAAGCCACTGGTTGAAACAGATAAGTGGAATACCAGAATTAATCGATTCTTTGAAAAGATCATCTTTTTCTTTCTTGGTTTATCACATCGAGTAACATTTAAGGAGACTTTGCAAAATGGATGAGGAGATTATTTGTATTGGTTGTGGGGCAGTGCTCCAATCCGATGATCCTAAAAAAGCAGGCTACTTGCCTAAGAGCGCATTAGACAAAGCAAGAAATGAAGAAAACGCAGAAGTGTACTGCCAACGTTGCTTCAGATTGCGCCACTATAACGAAATCATGCCAGTTGATTTAAACAACGACGACTTCTTGGCGTTGCTTAATTCACTTTCCGAAAAGAAGGCATTAGTAGTTAACGTGGTCGACTTGTTTGACTTCTCAAATTCGCTTTTGTCTTCATTGAAGCGTTTTGTCGGTGGCAATGATTTTATCTTAGTCGGAAATAAGTTCGATCTGTTCCCTAAGAATTCTAGACAAAGCAAGATTAAGGACTGGATGAGACAAGAAGCTAACCGCATGGGCCTTTATCCTAAAGAAATCTTCTTGGTTTCTGCTAAGAGAAAGGTCAATCTGGAAAGCTTGATTGCTTATATTAATAAACAATCACAAGATAAAGACGTTTATTTTGTGGGTACAACCAACGTTGGTAAGTCTACTTTGATCAACGCAATTATCGACATGATGGGTGATATCCAAAACTTGATTACCACGTCACGTTTTCCTGGTACAACTTTGGATCGAATCGAAATTCCACTTGAAAATGGTCACTTTTTGATCGACACCCCAGGGATCATGACCGATAATCAATTGGCTACTCACTTGAATGCTAAAGACTTGGAATTGATTTCACCAAAGAAACCGCTCAAGCCAGCTACTTATCAGCTGATGCCTGGCAATACCTTATTCTTAGCCGGACTTGGTCGAATCGATTATTTAAAAGGCGAGTCAACTAGTTTTACTGTTTATGTAGCGCGCGATATGTACGTTCACCGCACTAAGACGGCCAACGCTGATGCTTTTTATGAAAAGCATGTTGGTGAATTGCTTGCTCCACCTGCTAAAGATGATAAGTTGCCAGCACTTAAGGGACAAGAATATCGAACTGAATATAAGAGCGATCTGTTATTTGGTGGGATCGGTTTTGTGACCGTTCCAGAGGGATGCGTTGTTAAGACTTACACGCCAGATGGTATTGGTTTAGGAATTCGTCGTGCATTGATTTAGAGGTTTTCGTATGGTAAATCCAAAATGTATTGAAAAAGCACCTGCTACTGAAGTTAAGGCTCAATTAGAACGTGAAGATGGTAAAGGCCGTCAAATCGGCATTATGGGCGGTACTTTTAATCCTGTCCATATTGCTCACTTGGTTGCGGCCGAACAAGCAATGACTAAGTTGCGTTTGGATGAGGTTTGGTTTATGCCAGATAATATTCCACCTCACAAGAATGCACCATTAACATCAGCTAAAGATAGAGCGACGATGTTAGATTTGGCAACTCGTGATAATCCTAAGTTTAGGGTTAAATTGCTTGAATTGTTCCGTGGCGGCGTTTCTTATACTGTAGATACAATGCGCTACTTAAAGGAAAAAGCACCACAGAATAATTACTATTTAATCATGGGAAGCGATCAAGTTAACAGTTTCCATACCTGGAAAGAAGCACCTACTTTGGCTAAAATGGTTACGCTGGTCGGAATTCGTCGCCCTGGCTATCCACAAGATCCGCAATATCCAATGATTTGGGTAGATGCGCCAGATATTCGTTTGAGTTCTACTGCAATTCGTCGCTCCGTGGCTACTGGTACTTCAATTAGATATTTGGTACCAGAACCAGTTAGAAAGTATATTGAAGAAAAGGGGCTTTACCTTGACGAAACTAACATTTAAAAAGACTTATTCACCATTATCTAGTGATGAAATTATTGCTAAAGAAAAAGCTAATATGGACAAAAAGAGATTTAAGCACTGCGTTCGCGTTAGTGAAACTGCCCGTAAATTAGCAAAGTTGAATCACTATGATGAAGATAAGGCAGCACTTGCTGGATTTGTACATGATTATGCCAAACAAGTTCCCGTTGAAGAATACCGCAAGGTAATCAAGGAACAAGATTTTGACAAGGATTTACTTAACTGGAACCGCGCAATTTGGCACGGTATTGTTGGCACATATTTCATTGAACACGATTTAAAAGTCAGAGATCCTGAAATTTTGACCGCAGTGCGTCGTCACACCACAGGTGATACTGAGATGACCATGCTGGACAAAATCGTCTTTATGGCCGACTTTATTGAACCAGGACGTGATTTCCCTGGCGTAGATGAAGCACGCAAAATCACTTATGCCAATATTGATGAAGGTGTCGGCTATCAATTAGCACACACCTTAGAGTTTTTAGTTGAAAAGAGAAAAAGAATTTATCCACGCACTATAGCAGCATATAATGTTTGGAGTACTAAATAATAAAAATAAAGGAGAAAAAATTTGACTAGTCAAGAAATTTTAGATTTTACTACTAAAGCTATTAGCGATCGTCACGGTGAAGATACCGAAGCTTATGATATGCGCGGAATCAGTATTTTAGCGGATTACTACGTAATTACTAGTGCAGGTTCAAACCGTCAACTTCACGCTATTGTTAACTCAATTGTTGATGAAGCTCACCAAAACAACTACACTGATTACCGCATCGAAGGTACTAGAGACTCTAACTGGCTTTTAGTAGACTTAGGCGACGTTGTAGTTAACATCTTTACCAAGGAAGCACGTGAGTTTTACAACCTTGAAAAACTTTGGGCTAATGGTAAGCAAGTTGAATTAAAGGAAGACTAATAAAAATGAGCGTTGTGGGGATTATTTCAGAATTTAATCCTTTCCATAGTGGTCACGAATTTTTATTAAATCAGGCACGCTTAATTGCCCAAAATGATCCTATCGTCATTATTATGTCAGGCAACTACGTTCAGCGTGGCGAAATGGCCATTATGAGCAAGTGGGAGCGCGCCAAAGCCGCTTTGCAATCTGGTGCCGATTTAGTATTTGAAATGCCTTTTTCTACGGCGGTTGAACCAGCTGACCTATTTTCATTAGGTAATATCGAGCAATTATCTAAATTAGGCGTCACAGATTTAGTATTTGGGGTTGAAGATGCTAACTTGAATTTTGCCTATCTTGGTGGCAAGATTGCGGAAATTCCCCAAAATCATATGGACTTTAAGGATTATAGTCAGACCTATTCAACTCAATATAATCAAATGGTAGCTCGAGAAGTAGGCCATGAAATTAATCAACCTAATGCCATTTTGGGTTTAGCTTATTCCGTGGCTAACTATAATCTGGGCTCACCTTTAAAGTTGCATCCCATCAATCGAATCGGTGCAGGCCACGATGATTTATTGCAACGCAGTGGCGTTGTGCAAAGTGCCAGCGCAATTCGTAACTTGCTTTTACACGGAGAAGATACCAGCAACTTGAAGTATTGGATGCCTAAAGCCGAAGCCGCAGTTTTAAGCAAGCAAAAAGTATACCCTAACTGGAACTTATTGTATCCATTTTTGAAATACCGCATTGAATCTTCTTCAGTGGAAGATTTACGTCAAATCTATCAAATGAGTGAAGGACTCGAATACAAGATGAAGCAAGAAATTCACTTGTCGCGTGATTTCACTGAATTCTTGCGCAGAATCAAGTCTAAGCGGTATACTTATTCTCGTTTGCGCCGTCTGAGTTTATACACTCTGTTAAACGTGACGCAAGATGACATGATTGCTAGCTTTAATCATGAATCACTAATGCTTTTGGGCTTTAGTAAAATTGGACGTAATTTTTTAAAAGATAATCGTAAAAATTTCCAAACGGAAATTATTTCTAAGGTTGATAAGAGAAGCGCAAAAGATGGTTCTCTTGCACTTCAAGTTAGGACAGATCGTTTATTTGAACAAATAATGGGAGTTGACCAAAACTTTGGCCGACGTCCAATCGAGGTGTAATATGTTAGAAATTAGTTTTTCTAAAATAGAAAATGCTTCTGAGCCACTTACTCATATCGAACGTGATGTAGAGATGCGCCCAGAATTTTTCAAGCGAAGTAAGGAACTTTTGATTGATGCCAAGAATGTGCATCTATCAGGAGACTTGTTCTATCAAGAACCATTTGTAACCGGCAATTTTCATATCACAGCTGACTTAACAGTTCCATCTAGTAGAAGCTTAAAACCGGTTGATTATCAAGAAGACTTCACTTTTGTAGAAAACTACATTGATCGCAAGCCTACAAAGGAAGAATTAGAGGATAATGACACAATCGTACAAGTAGATAATGATGTTATTGATCTACAAACTGCTGTTGAAGATAATATGTTGCTGAATATTCCAACTACTATTTTGACACCGGAAGAAAAGGAAAAGAATATTTTCCCAGAAGGTAATGGCTGGGAAGTTATCTCTGAATCTGCCTTTGATGAAGGTAAGAAGAATCAAGTTAACCCAGCTTTTGCTAAGCTGAAAGTCTTGCTTGATAATCAAGATGACAAAAACGATAAAAAATAGTAACAAAATTATCGAAACAATCAAAGAATTTTAACTTTGATTGTTTTTTAATCTTGTTTTAGAGCGGTTTTTAAAGTATCCTTTAATTATAAAAACATTTTTTAATTAATTTATTAGTATTAAAAGAATAAATTGATCTATGAGGAACTGAGATAAGATGGCAAAAATTCTGATTATTGAAGATGAAAAAAACTTGGCTCGCTTTGTAGAGCTCGAATTACAACACGAAAATTATGAAACCGTAGTAGAAAACAACGGCCGTAAGGGTTTGGACGATGCCCTTTCCCAAGATTTTGATGCAATTTTACTTGACTTAATGCTTCCAGATTTAAACGGTTTGGAAATTGCTCGTCGTGTACGTCAAGTTAAGACTACTCCTATCATTATGATGACTGCACGTGACTCTGTTATTGACCGTGTATCAGGCCTAGATCACGGTGCTGATGACTATATCGTTAAACCATTTGCAATTGAAGAACTTCTTGCACGTTTACGTGCCGTTTTGCGTCGTGTAAAGATTGAAAAGGATGCTTCTAAGGTAACTGTTGCTAAGCAAAAGATTGTTAAGTTCAAGGACTTGACTATTGAAACTGCTAATAGAATTGTTCACCGCGGTGACGGTAAGGCAATTGATTTAACTAAACGTGAATACAACTTACTCATGACGTTGATTGAAAATAAGAACAACGTTGTTAGTCGTGATCAATTGTTGAACAAGATTTGGGGACCTGAATCAAACATCGAAACTAACGTGGTCGAAGTTTACGTTCGTTACTTGCGTAACAAGATCGATGTACCAGGTCAACCATCTTACATCAAGACAGTACGTGGTACTGGATACATGGTAAGAGATGAAGATGATGATCAAGAATAAAAGAGATAGAGCTAAAGAGACCAAACATTCATCGTTAATTGTGCGATGGGTAAGTATCGTTGCGTTGACGATTACGGTCTCTTTTGTCTTATTTTCAGTTGTGGTTTATCAAATTGTAAGTAAGCAATCGATGGACCAGCAGGAAGAAACTTCCGACAATGTAGTGGTTACGCTTGAGCGGACGTTAAGTTCGATTCCAGATGAGTTGGAGATTTCGAATGTCATTCCGTCGCTATCGCCATCTACAAGGCGAATCTTGAACGGCGGTCCTGCCATTAGCAGCAAAGATACGCGGAACAATGCCTTTAGCGACAACCTGATTTCTTTAATATCCAATCCTGATATTAACGTAGCTGTCTACAATCGGCATAACGAGGTTGTCTTTGCCAATGGTGATACGACGCCAAAGTTTAGTCCTTTTAAGGGTAATCGCAGGGTAGTACAGGTTAAACGAAATAATAAAACGACTTTAGTCACCTACCAAAAGGTGTACTCGTCCGTTAATAATAAATTGACTGGGTATGTGGTTGTCTCAAATAAAATGACGTATTACAACCATTTGATGAGCAACTTGCTGCACTGGATGCTGATTATTTCGCTGATTGCAATTATCTTCTTTGTGGCTATTTCATATGTCTTGGTAGTCAATGTTGTTAGACCGATTAAGACGATGTCTAAAGTGGCTAAGGAAGTTAATGCTGATCCAAATAGTGAGGCCAGAATTAAGCCGCTTAATCGTGACGATGAATTAGCAGAGCTGGCCAGTTCTATCAACCAGATGCTGGATCGGATGCAGAGTTATATTGAACAGCAAAAGCAGTTTGTTGGGGATGTTTCTCACGAATTGCGGACCCCTGTTGCCGTAATTGAAGGACACTTAAACATGCTGGAGCGTTGGGGCAAGGATGATCCGCAAATTTTGGATGAATCAATCAAGGCCTCATTGCAAGAAGCTGATCGAATGAAGCACCTGATCCAAGAAATGCTTGATTTGACTAGAGCTGAACAAATTGATGTGCAATATCCATATGAAATAACTAACGTCAATGAAGTAGTACGGAGAGTTGTTTCTGATTTGGCAATGGTTCACCCTGACTTTAAGATTCAGCTTGATGAGGATGACTTGCCTGATGATACTGAGATTCAAATGTATCACGGTCACCTTGAACAACTATTGGTCATTTTGATCGATAATGGTATTAAATACTCAACGGATCGTAAGCAGATCAATGTTTCTGCCGGTGTAACCAAAAAAGAAGTCAGCATCATGGTGCAAGACTTCGGTGAAGGTATTTCACCAGAAGATCAAAAGAAGATCTTTAATCGCTTCTATAGAGTGGACAAGGCCAGAACCCGTGAAAAAGGCGGTAATGGTTTAGGTTTATCAATCGCTCAAAAATTAGTTGATAGTTATAGGGGCGAAATCAGTGTTGAATCTGTAGAAGGGCAAGGCAGTCAATTTAAGATGGTCTTCCCAGTTCTTTCTAAAAAGCGTGCCGCTGAATTACGAAAGATTGAAGCAGAAAAACATAAAAATGATGTGCCAGATGGCATTTTGAAGTAAAAAAATAGGACCTGGAATTTTCCAGATCCTTTTTTGTATCTTAATTATTTTCTTCTTTGTTGCTTACCCTTGTTGCGGTTACGTAAATCTTGGTGCAATTCTTTCTTAGCTTCGGTATTAGCAGTATTGCTTTCGCCGCTAGGATTGAATAAAGCATCAACCTTTTCTTTGGTAACAACTACTTCAACTGGCTTTTCCTTTAATTCTTCAGCCACGTGTTGCTTAACCTTAGGGGTGAGGACGAAGGTGACGATTAATTGTTGGATAATCATTACCAAGTTACCTGCGGCCCAGTATAAAGCTAACGCACCTGAGAATGACAAACTGAAGAATAAAGTCATAATTGGGTTAACGATCATCATCGATTGCATTGTCTTCTTTTGTTCTTCAGGGATGCCGATCAGTGAGATGTAACCTTGAATAACTGTGAAGACAGTCGCAACGATCGCCAAAACTACTGATTTTTGACTAAGGGAGATGCCAAAGAATGTTGAGTGCGCTAATTGTGGTGAGTAAAATACCGCTTGGTAAATTCCCCACATAATAGGCAACTGAATAATCAAAGGCAAGCATCCCATACCGCCAGTCAAAGAAACTTGGTTCTTTGAATATAGCTCTCTTTGCCAACCTGACAAGGTCATTTGTTGGTCAGGGGTAATTCCCTTATGCTTCATTGCAGTTTGAATGAGCTTCATTTGTGGCTGCAGACGAGCCATTTTTTCTTGTTGGCGTACGCTCTTATTTTGTTGCACAAGCATAAGAGGCATCAAAATAAGACGAACGACAAAGGTAATGATCACGATACCCCAACCAGCGCCATTTTCGCCGCCGATCATGTGGGCAGTTTGGATCATAATGTTTTGCAAGGGACGACCTAACCATTGGTAAACCCAACCGTAGATTCCGCTGTGAGGAGTCACATTAGGGTTATTGGTAGCGCCACATGCACTCAATACAAGAGCAGCGACTACTAAGAGTGCCAATACTCCTGTATATCTCTTAATTTTTTTCATTAAAATAATCACCACTTAGTTTCTATTAAAAAATGTATCTCTAATATAATACATTAAAGCTATGCATTTTTTCCACATTTGAGGCTAATTCTTGGTCAATGTTTTCAATATGAGCAAAACCTGATGCAGATGGCAATTTCTCTATAAAGTGATCAAGCTCGCTAGGTTCGCCTTGGATGTAAATAGTTACGGTGCCGTCTGAATTATTTCTTACTGTGCCGGGGATGCCCATTTTATTGGCCAGCATTTGTGTGCTCCAGCGAAAACCTACGCCTTGAACTAAACCCGAAACAACTAATTTTCTAGTTTCCATAGTAAATGCCTCGTTTTCAATTAATTTATCTTTTTTCTATATACAATTATCCATTATAATGGGGACAGAAGCAAAAAGGAGAGAATTATGCAACAAATTAGTTCAGTTAATAATGCAACAATTAAAAAATTAGCTAAATTAAAGCAAAAGAAATATCGTGATGAAGAAAACCGCTACTTAATTGAAGGGTTTCACTTGTTTGAAGAAGCTGTTAAAGCAGGCAAGAAATATCAATATGTCTTAGGAACAGAAGAAGCTCTTGATCAAGTAAACGAAGACTACGATATTGATTTAGATGGCAAAAACGTCATTTTAATCAATAAAGCAATTGCCCGTCATTTGAGCAGCACTAAGAATTCACAAGAAATCTTCATGGTACTTAAGATCGATCAACCTAAGGAATTTCCATTTAATTATGGTAAATGGGTCTTGCTTGATAATTTAGCTGATCCAGGCAATGTTGGTACGATCATTAGAACTGCCGATGCCGCTGGTTTTGATGGCGTGGTTTTGTCACCAGAAAGTGCTGACTTATACAATCCTAAGACGCAACGCGCTATGCAAGGAAGTCAATTCCACATTGATTTGATTAAGCGCGACTTAGCAGACGTCATCACTGATTTCCAAGATTCTGCGATTCCTGTTTATGCCAGCATACTTGATAAATCAGCTAAGCAATTGCAAGACTTTGAGAAGGTGCCTCAACTTGCTTTAATTATCGGTAACGAAGCACATGGCGTAAGCGAAACTATTGCTAGTTTAAGCGATGAAAAGTTGTATATTCCAATTAAGGGCAAGGCTGAATCTTTGAATGCGGCAGTAGCTGCCGGCATTATGATTTACCATTTTGTTTAGCACTTGTAATTAGTAAGTAGTTTTTCTATAATAGATAAGAAAATATAATAATATTTTTACTGGAATTATACCAATGAATAGGAGAGTTACTTATGCAAGAAGTTAAAGAAAAAAAGGAGACAACTCCTTGTAAACCGGAAGATTATGAATTGTGTAGTCACTTTATCAATGCCTTTAGAATAATCGGCAAGAAGTGGAACGGCTTAATCATTAGCTCATTATGCGACACAGAGGATATGCGTTTTAAGGATCTAGCTCGCTGCATTGAAGCTTGCTCTGACCGTGTTTTGGTTGAGCGTCTTAAAGAACTTGAGCAAGACGGTATTGTAAAGCGCACTGTTAACAAATACACAGGTATTATTTCCTATAGCTTGACCGAAAAGGGGGCTGACCTTAAGCCAGTCTTTGATCAAGTTCATGATTGGGCAGATAAGTGGGCCTAGGAGCTTGCAAGAATTCCAAAAAAGAAATATTATATTAGTTAATTACTAAGATCAAGACTAGTAACAATGTTGCTATCTAGACAGAGAGTCTTCTTTAACAAGCTGAAAGAGAAGATAGACAAGCAGTTGTGAATTTCATCTTGGGAGTAGAATCTAACCCATTCCGGTATTTCACCGTTAACGAAAGCTTAAGTGTGGACATACTATGTCCAAACTAGGGTGGTACCGCGAAGCTTCGTCCCTACTGGGACGGAGCTTTTTTGTTTTTGAAAGGAAAGAATTAATGGACTTATTTGATAAGTTGAAAGAGCTCCATGAAGAAGGGCTTAAGCAAATCAACAAAGCAACTGATGAGCAAACGTTAAATAAAGTTAGAGTTGAATTGGTTGGTCGTAAAGGTGAATTAACCAAGATTTTGCACTCAATGCGTGATGTTGCACCAGAGAACAGACGTGAAGTTGGGCAAAAAGTTAATGAATTGCGTGACTTGTTCAACACTCAATTAGATGCCGCAAAAGATGAAATTGTTAAGGCGGTTTTGGCTAAGCGACTTGAAGAAGAAAAGATTGACGTTACTTTGCCAGGTCGTCAAGGTCATTTAGGTTCCAAGCACCCAATCAATATTATTTTAGATGACCTTGAAAGCTACTTCATTGGTATGGGCTACAAGGTTGTCCAAGGTCCAGAAATTGAAACAGACCACTATTGTTTCGAAATGATGAACTTGCCTAAGGATCACCCAGCTCGTGATATGCAAGCTACTTTCTACATTGACGATGAAGACTTGCTTAGAAGTCAAACTTCAGGTGACCAAGCTCGTGTCCTTGAAAAGCATGACTTCTCAAAGGGCCCACTTAAGATGGTTGGTCCTGGTAAGGTTTACCGTCGTGATGATGACGATGCAACTCACTCACACCAATTCATGCAAATGGAAGGCTTGGTTGTCGATAAGAACGTAACCATGAGTGATTTGAAGGGTACTCTTGAAATGATCGCTAAGCACGTCTTCGGTCAAGATAGAGCAACTCGTCTTCGTCCAAGTTACTTCCCATTCACGGAACCATCAGTTGAAATGGACGTATCTTGTTTCAACTGTAACGGCAAGGGTTGTCCTATTTGTAAATACACTGGCTGGATCGAAGTATTAGGTGCCGGTATGGTTCACCCTAATGTTTTGGAAAATGCTGGCGTTGACTCAAATGTTTACGGTGGTTTCGCCTTCGGTGTAGGACTTGATCGTTTTGCAATTTTGAAATACGGCATTGACGACATCCGTGACTTCTACACTAACGATGTTCGTTTCTTAGAGCAATTCCGCAAGGAGGAAAAATAATAGATGTTAGTTTCATATAATTGGTTACAAGATTTTCTTAATTTAGATCAAGAACCTCATGCTTTAGCTGAAAAGATCACTCGTACTGGTGTTGAAATTGCTGACGTTAAGCATCCAGAAGAGGGACTTAAGAAGCTTGTCGTAGGTAAGGTCCTTGATTGTAAGGGCGTTGAAGGTACCCACCTTCACTTGACTCACGTTGATGTTGGCGAAGATAAACCACTTCAAATCGTTTGTGGTGCTCCTAACGTTGATGCAGGCGAATTAGTAATTGTTGCTCTTCACGGTGCTAGAATTGCTGGCAACGAAAAGATCAAGAAGGGCAAGATCCGTGGCATGGAAAGTTACGGTATGATCTGTGGTTTGCAAGAAATTGGTTTTAACGATTCTGTAGTACCAGAAGAATTCGCTGATGGTATTTATGTCTTCCCTGAAGATGCTGACGTAAAGCCAGGTCAAGATGTCTACGAAGCTTTAGGCATGGACGACTACATTTTAGACTTCGATATTACGCCAAACCGTGCTGATACTTTGAGCATGGAAGGCGCAGCTTACGAAGTTGGTGCTATCGTTGATCAAAAGCCTAAGGTCGAAGACGTTGTCTTAAAAGAAGATGGTCCAGACTGGACTGATTCACTTGACGTTAAGGTAGACGAAAAGCTTGCTTCTAAGTTCTACTTACGTAAATTGACTGGTGTTAAGATTCAAGACTCACCACTTTGGATGCAAAGACGCTTGTGGAATGCAGGTATTCGTCCAATTAACAACGTCGTTGACGTAACTAACTATGTCATGCTTTTGACTGGTCAACCAATGCACGCTTACGATGCCAAGGCTTTCGAAAACGGTAAGTTAGAAGTTAGATTGGCTAACAAGGGCGAAAAGCTTACTTTGCTTAACGAAAAAGAAGTTGAACTTGATCCAAAGGATATCGTCATTACAGATGGTGAAAAGCCAGTGATGATGGCTGGCGTAATGGGTGGTTTGAACTCAGAAATTACCTCTGAAACTACTGACGTAATTCTTGAATCCGCAATCTTTGATCCAACTTTGGTTAGAAAAGCTGCTCTTCGTCACGCTAACCGTACTGAAGCTTCAAGTCGTTACGAAAAAGGTACTAACTGGGATGCCACTGAAAAGGCAATCAACATGGCTGCACTTCTGCTTAGAAATGATGCTAGTGCCACTGTTGATGAAGGTATTATCAAGGCTGCCGACACTAAGCGTGAACCAGTTGCAGTTAAGACTACCATTTCTCACATTAACAAGGTTTTAGGTTCAGAAATTAGTCCTGAAGACATGCTTAAGATCTTTGATCGTTTAGGCTTCCCAGTTGATCGTGATGGTGACGATATTACTGTTCATGTTCCTAACAGAAGATGGGACATTTCAATTCCTGCAGACTTAGTTGAAGAAGTTGGTCGTATCTACGGTTACGACAACTTGAAGTCTACTCAACCACTTTTGGCTGAAACTCACGGTGGCTACTCAGAAAAAGAAGAAATGATGCGTCGCATGAAGGCTATTGTTGAAGGACAAGGCTTGATGGAAGCAATTTCTTACTCATTGACTTCACCTGAAAAGGCTACTCGCTACACTAAAGATCCAAAGGACATTGTTAAGGTTCAAATGCCATTGAACTCAAGTCGTTCAGTAATGCGTCAAAACTTGATGGCCGGTTTGGTTGATGCAGCTAGCTACAACTTTGCTAGAAAGCAAACTCAATTGGCATTGTTTGAACAAGGTCGTGTTTACGATCACGATGGTGGCATTTATAACGAACATGAACACCTTGCTGCTTTGTACTCAGGCAATACTTTTGCAGAAAACTGGCAACACTTGACCCAAAAAGTTGATTTCTACTTCGTTAAAGGTCAATTGACTAACTTATTTGATGCAGTTGGCATTGATCCTGAAAAGGTAGTTTACCGTGCCGAAAGTATTGAAGGGATGCACCCAACTAGAACTGCTGGTATCTACATCGATAAGCAATACGTAGGTATGATCGGTATGATTGCTCACGCAGTAACCTTGTCAGACAAGGCACTTCGCAACGCAGAACTTTATGGTTACGAAATCAACCTAGATGTAATCATTCCAATGCTTACTAAGGGCATGACTGCTGTTCCAGCACCTAAGTTCCCAGCAATTGAACGTGACCTTTCACTTTTGGTTGATAAGGAAGTAACAAACCAAGAAGTTGAAAACGTAATTAAGTCAAACGCTGGTAAATACTTGGTTGACCTCAAGGTAATCGATGTTTACGAAGGTAGCCACCTTGCTGCAGGCAAGAAGAGTTTTGCTTACAACTTGACCTTCTTGAACAGAAAGGATACCTTAACTGATGAAGTTGTTAATAACGCAATGGACAAGATTATTGCCGGTTTGGAAAACGATCTTGACATTAAAGTACGTTAGTTTAAGGTTGACTTTACTGGTGTAAACCAATATCATTGATCAATGCAAAGAAAATTTAATTTCTGAGGAGTTAAAAAATATGCCTGAAAAATCTTATCCAATGACTGCTGAAGGTAAAGAAAAACTTCAAGCAGAATTAAAGAATTTAAAGTTAGTTAAACGTCCAGAAGTAATTCAACGTATTAAGGTTGCTCGTTCATTCGGTGACTTGTCAGAAAACTCTGAATACGATGCAGCTAAGGACGAACAAAGTCACGTAGAAGACAGAATCGCACAAGTTGAAGACATGCTTAAGTATGCTCAAGTTGTAGATGCTGACAGTGTTGATCCTAACGAAGTTTCAGTTGGTAAGACTGTTACCTATACTGAAGTTGGTACAGATGATCCAGAAACCTACACTATCGTAGGTAGTGACGAATCTGACCCATTAAACGGCAAGATTTCAAACGATTCACCAATCGCACAAGCTTTGCTTGGCAAGAAGAAGGGTGAAACCGTATCAATTACCACTCCTGGTGGCCAATTTGACGTTGTAATTAACAAGGTTGAAGCTTAATAATCAAAGAGGGGTAGGTAACTACCTCTCTTTTTGCTCTTTATAGAAGAAAGGATTCCTTATGAGAAAAGTAGGTATTATCGGTTTAGGCCACGTTGGTGCAACTGTTGCGTATACTTTGTTTACTCACGGTATCGCTGATGAATTAGTTTTACTTGATAAAAATGAAGACAAAGTAGCAGCTGAATACAATGACTTACACGATACATTAGCAAGAAACAATTACTACGTTCGTGTAACTATGCAAGATTGGCATGAATTAAAAGATGCTGATGTAGTTGTAACTGCTTTTGGTGATATCGCTGCTAGTGTTAAGACCGGCGATCGTTTTGGCGAATTCGAACTTAACGCTAAGAATGCTAAAGAAGTTGGAGAAAAGATCAAGAATTCTGGCTTCAAAGGTGTATTGATCAACATTTCTAACCCATGTGATGCAGTTGCACAAATTTTGCAAGAAACTACTGGCTTATCTAAGAACCAAGTATTTGGTACTGGTACTTTCCTTGATACTGCTAGAATGCAAAGAATTGTTGGCGAAAAGCTTGGTCAAGACCCAAGAAACGTTGAAGGCTGGGTATTAGGAGAACACGGTTCATCACAATTTATCGCTTGGTCAACTGTGCGTGTAAACAACAAGATAGCTATTCAATTGTTTAGTGAAAATGAACAAAAGAAATTGAGCAAGCAACCTAACAAGAACTCATTTGTTGTTGCTAACGGTAAGGGTTACACTAGCTATGCAATTGCTACCTGTGCAACACGTTTGATTCAAGCTGTCTTTTCTGATGCGCGTTTGTTTGCTCCTGTATCTGTTTATAACCCAGAATACAAGACTTACATCGGCTACCCAGCTATTATTGGCCGTGATGGGATTGAACAAGTCGTTGAATTGAAGCTTACTTCAAGTGAACGTGAAAAGCTTCAAGCCGCAGCTGACAAGATTAAGGAACACCTTGATCAATTGAAGAACAAGTAAAAGACAATAAAATCCAAGAACGAAATTTCTGAAAAGAGATTTCGTTCTTTTTTTGTTTAAAAATTAGTGTAAAATTAAATAAAGATTAATTTTTAGACAGGAGGAATTTGATGTCCTTTTACGATTTAGACTTTATTGAAAAAACATTTATTCATTACGCTAAAGAAAATACTAGATCTTATGAAGAAAAGCATGATCAAGTACCAACTTCGATCGGTCAAGTTAAGATGGGCAAGGAGTTGACTAAGCAGCTTCAAGAGATTGGTTTGGATGCCTATTACAATGAAAAAACTGGCTTTGCAATTGGTCATTTGAAGAAAAATGTAACCGATGATGTGACACCAATCGGCTTCTTTTCTCATATTGATACGGCTGATTTTAATGCGGAAAATATTAGGCCACAGGTTCACCGCAATTATGATGGTAAGAGAGTGGTGCTGGATGAAAAAGAAGGTATTTATCTTGATCCGAAAGATTTTCCGGCATTAGCCAGCTGCAAGGGCGAAACTTTGATTACTTCAGATGGACATACTCTACTTGGGACAGATGATAAAGCGGGGATTGTCGGAATCTTGAGCATGCTTAAGTATTTGACTGAACATCCTGACATTGAACACGGTGATATTTATATCGGCTTTGGCCCAGATGAAGAAATCGGTTATGGTGGCCGCCACTTTGATGCTAAAGATTTCCCAGGAGTAGAGCTCGCTTATACTTTGGAAAATGGTCGACCAGGGGATTTTGAATATGAAACCTTTAATGCTACTGAAGCACAGATTCATATTCGCGGTACTGTGGTTCACCCAGGCGAGGCCTATGGCTTAATGGTGAATGCTGCAAGTTTGATGAATGACTTTTTGGATCGTTTGCCTAAAGATGAAGTGCCAGAAAAGTCTAAGGGACACGATGGTTTTATCTTGGTATTAAATGCGGCAGGTTCAGTTGATCATGCTGATATTAGTTTGATCATTAGAGATTTTGATTGGGATAAATTTACTGCGAAAGAGCAATTAATCAAGGATATCGTGGCCGAACTTAATCAAAAATACGGTGACCGTTTCTCATTGAAAATGCGCCGTCAATATGAAAATATCTACAATGTAATTAAGGATCAACCATATGTGGTTAATCTAGCCCTTGATGCATACAAAAAGCTTGGTATTAAGCCAAATATTCAAACTTTTAGAGGCGGTACCGACGGTAACTTTATTACCCAAAAGGGCATCCCTACACCTAACTTGTTCAATGGCGGTGGCAACTATCATGGTCGCTATGAATATGCGACGGTTGAACAAATCGATAAGTTGGCTGAGGTTTTAACCGAAATCGTGAAGGAACATTTATCCCAAACTAGAAATGGCCGTGATGAAGCACCTTTAAAGAAATATTGGTAAAATAAAGCGATAAATATTTTTTAAGGTGATAGATATGAAAAAGATAATTGCTAAATCGGTAGGGATGTTTGAACTTTTTTACGATTTAGTTTTTGTTTATGCAATTTCCAAGATCACGGCAATGGTTCACCATCCAGTAAATGGCGGTATTCCGTTAGTTACTTTATTGCAGTTCCTTTTCGTAGTAATTGTAGTCTTACAAATATGGCTTTTTCAGGCGCTGTATTTTAACAGGTATAGTTAAAATCGTTATTTTGATATAACCGGACTTTTGTTCAACATGTTTGTCATGGTTTATTTGGTCAACAATATCAATACCGAATGGCGGATTACATTCCAACACTTTAACTTAGCCATGGTAGCGATGCTGGTCGATTTGATCATGCAATATTGGATAGGGACGCCGAAGGATGAAGAAAGCGATAAAAAGCCATTTATCTTGATATTGGCGATTGAATTGTTGCTGGCTATAGTTGGTTTGCTTGTTGGCTATCAAATTGGCATCTATATCGTAATCGTCGGTTACATTTGTGGCTTTTTATTACCATTATTGATGTATGATAAGTTTCAAGCTGGACAAGTTAACTTTCCGCATTTAGTTGAACGAGTAAGTTTAATCGTGATCATTGCTTTTGGCGAAGCAATCGTCAATTTGGCTAGTTACTTTAATAGTGAGACACCGATTACTTATGTAGTTTTATTGTTTGTTTCGCTTTGCTCGATGTTTGCAGCTATGTGAATTTTTCTGAGAAAATCATCAATCATCATCAGGTAAGCAAAGGCTTTGTCTTGATGTATAGTCATATTGTATTAGTTGTAGCGATTCTAATGACTACAGTTGCAACGCTTTATTTAAATTCCAAAGCGATAAAACTCACCTTATAAAAGTGAAAGTCGAGATGGAGTTTGTCGATCATCTTAGTCTAGAAAAATACTTGAGTGATTCGTCTGTTCAAAAGCAATTTAATGATGAGGCAAAGAAGACGAGTTTTCTACTTGGAAAATTTACCTTTCGTAAGCAAGATAGAGTAGATGACATGGAGGAGTTTATTTTAAGTGGAATTAATGAATTAACTCCTTTGTATGAAAAATTGTAGAAAAAAAGAGATTCGAAATTTTCGAATCTCTTTTTTGTGTAACTATCAGAATTTAAATTAACGATCTTCGTGGTTAGTGAAGTAACGATAGTCCTTACTCTTGTCAAACAATACGGCACGAGCGTTTTCACCGTTTGAAATTGAGAAGATAACGTCAGGGTACTTGCTCTTAACTTCATCTTCTAAAAGACCTCTAAGCATGTCGTTGTTAGCTAAAACTGAACCAGTTAAAGCAATCTTCATTGGCTTTGGATCTTCGTAACGGTCCAAACCGATGATAATGTCACGAGCTAACAAGTGAGCTTGTTCCTTAATGATCTTGGTTGCATCTTCGTCGCCCTTGTCAGCAAGCTTAGCAACGTGAACTGCCATACCAGCTACTTCTGGGTTAGACATCTTGTAGAACTTAGCGTTACATTCATCCATGTGTTCAACGTTGAACAACTTAGTGAACATGTCGATAAGTGAGTTGTGTTCACGTTTGTCCCAGCTAAGAAGAGCTGATTGCATAGCTGAACGAGCAATAGCGTAACCTGAACCTTCGTCACCTAAGATATTGCCGTAACCACCTACAGCGATCAAGTGACCATCTTGTAAGCCATTGTAAACAGAACCAGTACCAGCGATAACCAAAGCACCATCATCGCCTTCAAGGCCTGCGTAAAGAGCTAAAAGTGAGTCGGTAATAGCACGAGTTGGCAGGTTGTTGATTCTTGATGAAATAGTTGCAGCAACTTCTGGAGCATTACCAACAACAGAAAGACCAGCGATACCAACTAATACACGCATGCAGTCGCCATCAATCTTGTTTAATAATTCGTTGATAGTGTCGGAAATATTTTTAATTCCGCCTTCGTAGTCAGCATTAATTTGACCTGGACCGCCTTCGGCACGACCAAGTTCTTTGCCATTTTCGTCATATGCGATTGCAGTTGAGTGAGTACCACCTGCGTCAACACCAATTTGGTATTTAAGAGCCATATTTTCAATCTTCCTTCTATATTAATTTATCCGTATGATAACGTATACATTTTATTACATTTTCATATGACAGGTCTAGTATTAATTTTATTGTTAGCGCTAACACTCATTATTTTCTAATGCTTAAATAAAGAAATAATGTAAGCAAACTAATAGCTATGCCAATCAAGAATACCCAAGGAACGTAAATTAGAGTAATCTTGTGTGTACCTTTATTTAATTTAAAATTCAAAAAAGTATTCATAAATAGTATTTTATTTTTGTGAATTATATGACCATTATCCAAAATGAGCCAATTAAAACTGTTAGGAATAGTTGAATTCATTGTTTCCGTCTTTTTAGTGCTAAATGAATTGGAGTGAATTGTTAAAGCGGAGGTTTGTTTGAACTGTGGCTGCTTTTGCTTAAATTTGTCCATTATTTGCTCAAGCTGTTTAGTGTTCAAACACCAGAGGTTAGCCGCATTTAGATTTAATTGATTATTTTTAAGCGTGAAAACTACATGAATAGTTTGGCCACACTGACGACTACCTAGATTGATTAAGCGAGAATTCTGATCACGTACGTCGGTATTAATGCTGTTGCCATTAACGGTTAAGCTGATTGAGTCATTATCAATATCACCAGGGAGCTCAAGATAGTATGAGTTGTCAGTTTGTGGTTTAAAGTTAAAGATTACGCGTCCTTCTTTAGCCTTATCTTTCTTGGTGTATTGCATCCAGCCGCCGTCCCAGCCCGAAATATTAATTAGTTTTGGATCAGGCCAGGTTACGCTAGAGAATAGTTGTGTTTGTTTTCCCGTAGCTGCTTCAAAGAATTTATTTTGATTGCCAGTAATATCGGTTGAATCAAATTTAACTTTAGTAGTAGATTTAGGCGTTAAGAATAAAAATGGTAAAGCATCGTCATTTTTCATCAAAACTAGTTGCTCAAATCTTTTCACAATATCGTAGTCGCTGGTATCGATTCGATTGCTGGAATTGCTATATTTCATCTGCTCATTTGCCTTAAGCGGAGTGATATCGTCATTAGGTAAAATGTAGTATTTAACGCCAAATAAATCGTCGGTAATTGGTGTGCTGCCATAATTGGTGTAGGAATTGCTGTTGTTGACGAAGCCCAAGTTGCTTAAAAGATTTAAAACGCGTTGGTTAGAAATAGAATTAAAAGTGCTGAGGCCGTAGTAATTTGCACTGAATGGATCATCGTCGGAGCGATAGAACGTTTTTTCCATCCGATATAATCTGTCGTCATGATCTTTAGCATATTGTGTAACTTGTTTAGTATTTTGAACGAAATTTTGGTAATCAGCGTTGTTTTGGTAGGCCAAATTGTTTAATGATAGAACCAGATTAACGATCAATTCTAGCTCAATAATTAAACAGAAGAACGGAGCTGCAAAGTTGCTTCTGTTGTGGATGAAACCGATGAAAAGGATACCAAGTGCTAAAAAGGCGGCAGAGGCAGTCTGAGCATTTTGATTCAAAAAGGCAAATGACTTAGAGTCTACGGTAATGAAAACGATTAGTCCGATCGCTAGTAAGATTAAAACGCCTATTTGCCAGAAACTGATTTTTTCACGCTGCTTCAGCGCAATGATTGCTAAATCTAATGCAAAAAAGATCAACACAAAAGAGAAACGACCTGGATACCAGACAGGGAATTGACCTAGGTGCCAAATTAAGACTAGCGGTGTCCAGAATAAAGAAGCAACTAAAAAGATCAATAAAATGCCATTAGCTAGTTTGTGCCGCCAGTTGATTTTTTTACTTAAGAAATAAAAGATTGCTAGCAAAACAAAAGGCAGGGCAATATAGATATTAGGCATTCCTTCCTGCATTTCATGAAAGTCGTATGCGCCATCTGCTAGTTTGGCTAATTCGTTATACGGAGCAAATTGAAAGCCCAAGGACCAAGTGGCACTTGAAGCAGCCTTTCCCTGTAACATTTCAACTGCGACGGGCAAAAGCATGGATGCGTCTAAAAATGAACCCCACATGCTTTTCTTCAAATATTCCCAGAAAAGTGGCCAGCGCTCTTTTTTATTGAAGAAAAATAGTTTGCTTAAAAGATAAAAGAGGCCAAAGGCAAGGGCCATATAAGCCGTGTAAAAATTGGTGAACCACAATAAAAAGGTGATCAAAATCAAATGATTCTTCTTTTGCTCTAACACGCGGTTGATTGCATCAATCAATAATGGCAAAAGCAATACCGAATCTAGCCACATTAGGTTAAAATGGTTAGCGATGGTGTAACCTGATAAAGCATAAGCGGCACTGGCTGCTAAAGCGTAAAACTCATTATCGATTTTTTGTTTCCAATAATAGTAGCTGGTTAGACCCACTGTCGCAATTTTAGCAGCAATAATGACGAGCACCATCTGCGACAGAAATTTCTGCGGCGCTAAAAACAAAAGCAGGTTAAAGGGACTAAACAGATAGTAGGCATCCGTTGCCAGCATTGAGCCCCCTAAGCCGCTTGAAAATGAATAAATGAGTCTAAGCGGGTGAGTAAACAAGTTGCTTTTGAAAAAGGCTAAGAAATCGACATATTGCTGGCCCAGATCAACAGTTAAAACTCCATTTTTGGTATAGAAGAAATAACTTAAGAAAATGAGGCCGGGCAAAACAAAACTGATCAAATATAGCACTTTTTCTTTATTGAAATTTAACTTAAGCGTTTGAAAATATTTTGTCATATTAAAATTTATCTAAGCTCCGTTCTCAATCGTAGAATTAACGTTCAGTTTTTGTTAAAATACATACAGTTTTAGTAAGGGACGATTTACGTGGATTATTTTAGAAAAAACAGTGGGACTGGTTCAAATAAACAGTCCTCAACTCCAATAAGAATGCGAATCATTCTGGGTGTTATTCTCGTGCTTTTTGCGATGCTGATAGGACAATTGGCATATCTGCAATTGGTCTACGGTTCTCGCTTTAAGGCAGAGGTGCAACAGTCTGATTCAACAGTTATATCTAACCAAGTACCTCGTGGGGTAATGTATGATGCTAAAGGGCGCGTCCTAGTAGGGAATAAGGCAACTAATGCCATTACCTATACTAAGAGTGCTTCGACTACCACGACGCAGATTTATCAAATCTCAAATGCGTTGAGTAATTACATTAAGATTACCGATGAAAAGCCAACAAAGCAAATGGTAGCCGATTATTATTTAGCTGATGAGAATAATAATACGAAGATTTCAGCACAATTGCCTAAGTCAGATAAGGTTGATGCAGATGGTAATAAGAAGACTAACTCAGAAATTTACAAGGCTGAACTTAATTATGTTGAAAAGATGAATCTGAAGTTGAATGAAAAGCAAAAGACTGCTGCTTTGATTTTCAACAAGATTTCCGGAGCTTATACTTTATCAACTATTTATATTAAAAATAAAGGCTTGACTGATAAGGAAATTGCTCAAGTTGGTGAACACTTGTCAGAACTTCCTGGTGTTGGTATTGGTACCGAGTGGCAAAGATCATATCCAAATGGTTCATCAATCCAGAGTATCATTGGTTCTGTTTCAACTGAAAAGTCAGGTTTGCCTAGCGACAACTTACAATATTACTTAAGAAATGGCTACTCAAGAAACGACCGTGTTGGTACTTCATATCTTGAAAAAGAATATGAACCACTTTTGAAGGGGACAAAGTCAACCAGTCGAGTAACTACTAAGTCTAACGGTAATATTCAACAAACCAAAACTGTTTACAATGGTCAAGCTGGTGCAAGTTTGATGCTGACAATTGATGCCAAATATCAAAAGCAAGTTCAAGCTGCATTAAAGCGTGTATACAGCTCAGCCGAATCAGCCGGTGCTGCACGCTACTCTAACGGTGCCTATGCCGTTGCTATGAATCCTCAGACTGGTGCGCTTTTAGCCGTAGCTGGTATTAACAGAAATACTAATACTGGTAAGACTACAGATAACGCATTAGGTGTAATCAACCAATCATTCGTTATGGGTTCTGTAGTTAAGGGTGCTACTGTTTCTGGCGGTTTGATTAATCATATTATTACGCCAACTAACAACACCTTGCCTGATACGCCAATTTACTTGCCAGGTTCTCCAGTTAAGAAATCTGTTTACCCAATCGGTACATTCAGTTCTCTTGATGCTGAAACAGCTCTAGAAGTTTCAAGTAACATCTACATGATGCACCTTGCTATGAAGTGGGTAGGTGCAAAGTACGTGCCTAAGCAATACATTCATATGCCTAACGATTCATTTGATATCTTGCGTAGAAACTTCGCTATGTTTGGTTTAGGTCAAAAGACTGGTGTTGACCTTCCAGGTGAAGTTTCAGGTATTGAAGGTAAGTCATTCAACTCCAAAGGCAACATTTTGTCAGGTTCAGTACTTGACTTGGCCTACGGTAACTACGATGCATATACGCCAATTCAATTAGTACAATATGTTTCAACTATTGCTAACGGCGGCTACAGAATGCAGCCTTACATCGTTCAATCTGTTGGTAAGACCAGCAGGGACGGTAAGAAGATTTACATCAATTACAACAAGAAGCCTAATGTCCAACAAGCAATTCCTTGGACACCAGATGAATTGAATGTTGTAAGACAAGGTTTCTGGCGTGTAGTTCACGGTACTAACGGCTGGGGTACTGCTCACCCATTGAAGAACGTTAAGCCTTCAATCTCAGGTAAGACTGGTACTGCCCAAACCTTCTACTACGATGCAGAACACCCTAACAGAAAACACAATATCGAATTAATCAACGCTACCTTTATTGGTTATGCTCCATCTAAGAATCCAAAACTTGCGGTTGCAGTTGTCTTCCCAGGACTTGATCCAGATGGTGAGGGTACATATACTTTACAGGTAGCTAAGGCAATGATTCAGGATTATTTCAAACTTCATTCAACAAAATAATGATTAAGACTGGTCAAATTGCTTGAAAAATGCTATTCTAGTACAGTCAGAATAAAAGTGTAGGTGGTGAAAGAAATGGCAGATAACATCATTTTAGAATGCACCGAATGTGGCGATAGAAGTTACTTATCTAAGAAGAACAAGCGTAAGCATCCGGAACGTTTATCTTTGAAGAAGTATTGCCCAGTTGAAAGACGAGTAACACTTCACCGTGAAACTAAGTAATAAACCAAAATAGCAGGTTCAGTGCCTGCTATTTTTTTATTTTTGGACGAGAAAATGAAAAAAGCAGAATTAAGAAAAGAACAAATCAACAAATTAAAAGAATTCGCGAATACAAAAGAAAAAGAGACTGAAGATAGCATCCTGTTAGAGAAGCTAATGGAGACCGACTTGATTAAAAATAGCCAAACAATTGGCGTGACCGCTTCTCTGCCTTTTGAAGTCGATACGTCAGAATTAATCGCCAGATTGTGGGAAGCTGGTAAAAAGGTTTATTTAGCTAAGGCTAGAGCAGACCAAGATCATACATTGGACTTTCTTCGTTACACTTATATGAGCAAGCTGGTTAAATCAAAATTTGGCGTTGAAGAAATTGCTGATGGGGATGCCGAAGTTAATAACGAGCTTGATCTGGTGATTGTGCCTGGTTTAGCTTTTGCGTTAGACTCACATGTTCGTTTAGGTTTTGGCGGCGGTTATTATGACCGTTTTTTGGCTAAATATAATCCTAAGACTGTCTCACTAGTAAGTTCGCCAATGCAGTTTGCCAGTTCAGAATGGCCAGTAGAAAAAACGGATATTCCAATTCAAACGATTGTGACGACTAACAAAATCTATTAAAATATATCCAAATAACGAATTTTAAGGGGATTTTTAAATGAATCGAAGAATCAACCTGTCGCAAGCATTTGTGACAATGGGTATTTTAGTAGTATTATTGATCGTCTTTTTGGTTGAAGTATTCCTTGGCGGTTCAGAAAATACCAACGTATTGATGAAAATGGGTGCCATGAGCAACTACGCCGTAGTGGTTGGCAACCAATGGTGGCGTTTATTTACTGCCCAATTTTTGCATATTGGTGTAATGCACTTGGTTTCTAACGCCGTAATTATTTACTACATGGGGCAATATATTGAACCGATTATGGGTCACGCTAGATTTTTAGTGACTTATCTTTTAGCCGGTATTGGCGGTAATCTAATGAGTTTAGCCTTTAGTTCCGACCGCGGTTTGAGCGCTGGTGCTTCCACTGCTTTGTTTGGTCTTTTTGGTGCGATGACTGCAATTGGACTTCGCAATATTCATAACCCAATGATCAGTTTCTTAGGTAGACAGGCCTTCGTTTTAGCCTTAATTAACCTGGGGATTGATATTTTTGCCCCTGGCATCGATATTTGGGGTCACCTCGGTGGTTTGATTGTCGGTTTCTTATTAGCGGTTATTTTAGGCGATCGTGTAATGAAGACTTACAATCCTAAGTGGCGTGTTTTGGCTGGTGCCGTACTAATTTTTTATATAGTTTGGACAGTTAGAACAGGTATGATTATTAACTTCTAAGGAAAAGCAATGAAGACTTTATATGATGTACAGCAGCTTTTAGAGAAATATGGCATTTTGGTTCATATTGGTAAAAGAATCTGGGACATTGAACTAATGGCCTTAGAACTCGACAATATTAATAAGGCTGGTTTGATCGATCAACATGATTATATGATGGCTAAACTTATTTTACGTAGAGAATATCGCATTGAAGAACTCAATGAAAAAAAGAAAGATAAGAAAAACAATAGCAAGTAAATTAGTTTAGCGGTATCATTATATTTGTAAACTTTTATGAAAGGGCAGATTAGATTTTATGTCGAGTTTTTTAATTGTCTTAGATACTGTTTTATTAGTTATTCTTTTAGTCTTCGGTGGTGTTTGGGCCTGGAATAAGATTCAAGCCAAATCCCTCGGCGGTGAATTGACTAATGAAGAATTTAAAGAAGGCATGCGTAAGGCACAAATTATTGATCTGCGAGAAAAAGAGCCTTTTAAACGCAAGCATATTGATGGTGCGCGAAGCTTGCCATATACTATGCTTAAGTATCAATATAATGAACTTAGAAGTGATTTGCCGGTTTACCTTTACTCAGACTCAAACACAATCACATTGAGAGCTGCCCGTTTCTTGAAGAAGAAGGGCTTTGTTTCAGTCCACTGGCTTAAGGGTGGTTTTGAGACCTGGGACGGCAGAACTAAAAAGTCTAAATATTAATTTGAAAAACACATTTGGGAGGAGAATCTGCTCAAATGTGCTTTTTTCGTTTAAAAATGGATTGTGAAAGTGATGATATGCAAAAAGTATTAGCCATTGTTGGCCCAACCGCGATTGGCAAGACCGATCTGGCTATTGCCTTAGCCCAGAAATTAAATGGTGAGATCGTCTCAGGTGACTCTATGCAAGTTTACCAAGAAGTCGAAGTTGGTACCGCCAAAGCAACCAAAGAGGAACAGAGCAAGGTTAAACATTACCTAGTAGATACGCGCTCTGTGTTTGATGAATTTTCAGTCAAAGATTTCGTTGACGAAGCCCAAAAAGCTATTAAAGAAATTAGTGCTAAAGGTAAATTGCCAATTTTAGCTGGAGGTACCGGTTTTTATGTCAATGCCTTGCTTAACCAAATGCAGCTGGGTGAAAAGCAAGAAGAAAATCGCGGTACGTCGCAAAAATGGGAAGATTATCTCGCTCGCTACGGCCCAGAAAAACTGTGGCAGGTATTAAATGAAAAGGATCCGGCTGCAGCTAAGAAAATTCCGGTGCCTAATTCACGTAGAACGATGCGGGCACTGACCGTAATTGATCGTACTGGTAAGAAATTTTCGGAACAACAAAAGAAGATTGCCCCCCGCTATGATTATTTGATTATCGGCCTTAATTCTGATAGACAGGAAATCTATCGCAGAATTAATTTGCGCGTCGACAAGATGATGCAAAAAGGAATGTTGGATGAAGCTAAATTCATTTATGAGAATCGTGCTAAAGAGCATCAAATTTTGCAGGCGATTGCTTACAAGGAATTCTTTCCTTACTTCGAAGGCAAGGAAGATTTAGACAGCTGTATTACGCAGTTAAAAACTGCTTCGAGGCGGTATGCTAAACGACAATTAACTTATTTTAGAAATCAACTACCCGTCGTTTGGTTTGATCCGCTGAATGATCCTGATTGTAAACAAAAGATTATTGCAAAAGTCGAGGAATGGAAAAATGAATAATTTACCAGAAAAACTACAAAAGATTGTCAAAGAAGTTGATCAACAAATCGCTCCTAAATTGGCAGAAATTGAAGATCAGATCGTTTTTAACCAAGCTAAGGTACTTAAAGCCTTCCAAGATAATGCCGTCGCAGAAGCTGATTTAAGCGGTTCTACGGGCTATGGTGATGACGATATGGGCCGTGACAAGCTTGATCGGATTTATGCCCAAGTTTTTGATACTGAAGATGCTTTAGTACGTCCACAATTCGTTTCAGGTACGCATACTTTATTTGTTGCTTTAAACGGTAACTTGAAGTCAGGCGATACTTTAACTTATTTAACTGGTCAACCTTATGATACTTTGCAAAAAGTAATCGGCTTAACCGTTGATAAGCGTGGTACTTTGGCTGAAAAGGGCGTGAAGTTTTCATACGTGCCACTAAATGATGAAAATACTGTTGACTATGATCAAGCAGAAAAGATTTTGAAGCGTGATCAACCAAAGATCGTCGCTATTCAACGTTCACGTGGCTATTCAACTAGAAAGACTTTCACCATCGATCAAATTAAAGAAATGATTGCCTTTGTTAAGAAGGTAAGTCCTAAGAGTATTGTCTTTATTGATAATTGTTACGGTGAATTTTCTGAAAAGCACGAAGCAACTGAATACGGTGCCGACTTAATGGCTGGTTCCTTAATCAAGAATGCTGGCGGTGGTCTAGCCAAGATCGGTGGCTACATCGTGGGTAAAAAGGACTTAGTAGAAAATGCTAAACTCGCTTTGACTGCACCTGGCTGTACCGATGAAGGAGCTACTATTGGCAACTTGCATGACTTCTATGAAGGCTTCTTCTTGTCACCTAACGTAACTGGCATGGCCGAAAAGGGTATGATTTTTGCGGCTGCATTGTTTGATAAGATGGGCATGAATGTAACGCCTGCCTGGGATGAAAAGCGGAGTGACATTATCGAAACAATCATCTTCAATGACCCAGACAAGATGGTGAAGTTCGTTCAAGAAGTACAAAAGAACTCACCAATCGACTCCTTCGTAACTCCAGAAGCTGTCCACATGGAAGGCTACGAAGACAAGATTATTATGGCTGCTGGTAACTTCGTTTCAGGTTCAACAATTGAATTCTCAGCAGATGGTCCGATTAGACCACCTTACGCAGTATATATGCAAGGCGGTTTGACTTATGCTCATGACAAGGTCGCAATCATTAATGCGGTTCGCGATACATTTTTTAACAAATAGTAAAAGTTAAAAAATGTTATTAGACCAATTTGACTTTTTTAAATTGATCTGCTATTGTGTTAAACAGTTCTAGGAGATAAAAATCAAATCATAGGACCATACCAATTTAATGTTTTTTTGTTTTTAATAGGTGGAAAAGCTATGAGTAAACAATATACTACAGAAGAAATTAGAAAAGAAGTAGCAGACAAAAACGTAAGATTTTTACGTTTATGCTTCACTGATATTAACGGTACTGAAAAGGCTGTTGAAGTACCAACTAGTCAATTGGATAAAGTGTTGACTAATGATATTCGTTTTGACGGTTCTTCAATTGACGGCTTTGTTCGTCTTGAAGAAAGTGACATGGTTTTATACCCTGACTTCTCAACTTGGTCAGTATTGCCATGGGGTGACGAACACGGTGGCAAGATTGGTCGTTTGATTTGTTCAGTTCACATGACTGATGGTAAGCCATTTGCAGGTGATCCGAGAAACAACTTGAAGCGTGTTCTTGGTGAAATGAAAGAAGCTGGTTTCGATACCTTTGATATCGGCTTTGAAATGGAATTCCACCTCTTCAAGTTAGATGAAAATGGCAACTGGACTACTGAAGTTCCAGACCACGCATCATACTTTGACATGACTTCAGATGACGAAGGTGCACGTTGCCGTCGTGAAATCGTTGAAACTTTGGAAGAAATTGGTTTCGAAGTTGAAGCTGCTCACCACGAAGTTGGTGATGGTCAACAAGAAATCGACTTTAGATTCGATGATGCTTTAACTACTGCTGACAGATGCCAAACCTTTAAGATGGTTGCTCGTCACATTGCTAGAAAGCATGGTTTGTTTGCTACATTTATGGCTAAGCCTGTTGAAGGTCAAGCCGGAAACGGTATGCACAACAACATGTCACTCTTCAAGAACAAGCACAATGTCTTCTACGACAAAGATGGTGAATTCCACCTTTCAAACACTGCACTTTACTTCTTAAACGGTATTTTGGAACACGCACGTGCAATCACTGCAATTGGTAACCCAACTGTTAACTCATACAAGCGTTTGATTCCTGGTTTTGAAGCTCCTGTATACATTGCATGGGCTGCTAAGAACCGTTCACCACTTGTTCGTATTCCAAGTGCCGGTGAAATCAACACTCGTTTAGAAATGCGTTCAGCTGACCCAACTGCTAACCCATACTTACTTCTTGCTGCATGCTTGACTGCTGGTCTTAACGGTATCAAGGAACAAAAGATGCCAATGAAGCCAGTTGAAGAAAACATCTTTGAAATGTCAGAAGAAGAAAGAGCAGAACACGGCATCAAGCCACTTCCAACTACTCTTCACAACGCAATTAAGGCATTTAAGGCTGATGACTTAATCAAGAGCGCTTTGGGTGAACACTTAACTCACAGCTTTATCGAATCAAAAGAATTAGAATGGTCCAAGTACTCACAATCTGTTTCAGATTGGGAACGTCAACGTTACATGAATTGGTAATTTAATAGATTATCAAGTAAGAATCCTCGCTCTGTGCGAGGATTTTTTATTAATTTTTAAAGTTTGAGCAATGTCAAACGGGCAAATATGCTATATAATATTTAGAAATAAAGGTAATAATATCCCTAATAAGTTTAGGGATATTTTTGTGTTGCAATTAGAATTTGGAGTCTTTTTTGATGAGTAGAAGAATATTAACATTCATGTGTTTAACTGCTGCCGTTTTAGGATTAACGGCATGTAGCCAAAATTCTCATACTAATAATAAAGATAATGGCAGAGTTTCTAGCACTCAAAAACAGGCTCCAAAAAAATTAGTTGCCCAAGATTTATCTGATTCTGAAAAAGCAAGTGCGATCACGGTTTATGGTGCATTGAAATATAAAAAGGCCTGGCAGAAGACTTATCAAGCTGCCGATAAAAATGGCTTAAGCGTTGCCGTAAAGAGTGCTACTGCTTTTAGATACATTAAGGATAAGGGTTATATCTATCAGGTTAGCGGTAATGGCAAAGAACCGGATACTTTTTACATCTTGGAAGGCAGCACCGTTAATTTTTATAACCGCAAAAAAATAGGTAGTGCAAGTTTAAATGAGCTTGTGTCATATTTAAACGACAAAAACGAGATAAAAAATGTCAGAAAACTGGCTGCTTATACGACTATGGGAGCTTCAATTACCTCTGATAAATATGGTGTTAAAGGCGATAATGGTCTCGCTACAGTTCCAAAGCACTTGCGCGGCACCTGGTACAACCGTCGAGGTAAAAAGTTGGTGATCGATGCTCATAGCATTAATGGCGGGGAGATCCATAAGATCTCTGGTAGTTTTGCACCAACGTCATTTGAACAAACTAGAAGATGGGCTAGAGCCAGAATGGAAAATATCAATGGGATTGATTGTTATCACGTTCAGGCTTTGAATGCCCAAAACTTTGGCTGGCTATATACCGTTCAAAAGAAAGGCAAAAATGAGGCTGTAGCGACATATAGCGTTGATACTGGCAGTTGCACCGGTAGCTACTGGAAGTCTGTTAAGCTAGCTAAAGCTAATGTAGACGCTAAATTTGCTAGCCTCAGTTAATTCGTAAATTTTCTATAATATCTTTGATAAAAGATTGGCTTAATACTTTTTTTATAATAGTATTATGTCAAAGAGATAGATTTTATAGAAGGGAAGAATCCTTTTGAAACGCAAATTAACCGTACTTGTGGCAATCTCAGCCGCTTTAACTTTGGCAGGATGCTCACAAAGTACACAAGGAAATACACAATCAGAACAATCTAAGAGCGGTCAAGTTTCTAAGAAGAGCTCAAACAACAGCAATACCTCATCAGACTCTAGTTCGAAGAGCAGTGATTCAGATAAGCTCTCTGCAGAAAACATGGACTACAAGACTACCGCTAGTGCAATTGCGGTTTATGCTTCACAAAAGTATGGTGATACCTGGGAGATCGCAGTAAATGCTGCTAAGCAAAATCATTTGAGCGTAGCTTTTAGAAGCAAGGCTGAAACTGGTATTACTTCAGACAATAGCGGCTATGTTTACGAAGTTAGTGGTACAGGCAAGAGCAGTAACGCTCGTTATATGCTTAGCGGCGATGGTGCTAATAAGCAAATCACTATTTTTGTAAAGCAACGTAATGTTGGCACAGCTAGCTTGTCTGACATTGTAAACTACCTAAATGATAAAAATGATGCAGATTTAGTTAACCAATTAGCTAAAAATGCTGAATTAAACGCTAAACTTGAAGGCGATGGTGCTACAACTAAGGATACTGCTAATGTAAATAGCGTAATTCCAGCAGCTCTTCAAGGTACTTGGTACACTGCTGATACTGGTAATGGCAATATCGATACTTTGACTGTTACAGGCAACAAGATCAACGATGAAGCCGGCTTTAGTATGAACGTTAAGAAGGATAATACCAATAGTTCATCTGATTCATTATCAGGCTACATGAAGCAAACTACCATGAATGGCATTAACTTCTACAGTTTCACTAATATGGGTCAAGAACCTGGTCAAGGTAGCACTTACTTAGCTCGTCATACCGAAAATGGTCAAGATGTGATCGTTTCAGCTAACTCAAAAGGTACTACTAATGCGGTTTACTGGAAGAGTAAGGACCTTGCTAAGCAAAATGCTAACAAGCAATTTAGTGATTTGAAGTATTAATTGAAAAACTGAATATAATAAAAACTTTCGAGATCATTAGGTTTCGAAAGTTTTTTTGTTTACTCTTCATGTGTTGATTTAGTTTTTTGTCTAAATTGATTTGGCGTCATTTGATAGAATCGCTTAAATGCTCTAATGAATGTGGCTGGATTCTTATAGCCAACATTATATCCGATATCGTTAATTTTGGAAGTAGTATAGCGTAAAAGATATTGTGCTTCTTCCATGCGTCGACTTAATAGGTATTTTTCAAAAGACATACCTGTCGATGCTTTTAAACGTTGTGAGATGTATTGCTCTGAATAATTAGTTTTAGCAGCTAGCTGTGAAAGAGTAATATTTTGATAATTATTATTAATAATTTCTATTAGTTTAAGATCAAGTTTAGTTGGACGATCTTCTTTAGGAACAATTGCTTCGTTCTCATATTTTCTAAGCAATAAGGCAATTAGTTGTAGTAAAAGAGCGTGAACAATTGGAGCATAATATTTCTCTTTATTAATTAACTCTAAGTCCATATCTAAGATTAATTTTTTTATTTGTTCATCGCCATAAGTTCTAAAGATGATGTAATTAGTAATCTTTTTAGTATAAAAATCTGACTTAAAAAAGCTAGCAAATATTTGGTTACCAATTATATTATTAAGAAATATTTCTTGAAATGTCTTTGAATCAATCAGGATATTGAGCACGATACTGGGATTATCTACATAAAGTGTGTGATAAATAAGACGTCACCTGTCTGCATTAAAAATCTTTGATTACCAATACTTTGAGTAAATTCACCTTCAAGCACATAAAACATTTCATAAAAATCGTGATTATGTGTTAGTGGTGTAGTGTAACGATTGTGTTTAACAATCTTCACCTTAATAGGGTCGTCTTTGTCAAAGAAAGAAGTATCAGGCTTCTTAATTGGTAAGTTCACTAATGACCCACGTCCTTGGGTTGACG
>OLOP01000017.1_pt1 | contig 142066 bp, 124 predicted proteins | sample 1672381 | NCBI WGS metagenome assembly OLOP01 (sample SAMEA3136678, study PRJEB25190) | human gut metagenome | biome: human gut; feature: human-associated habitat; material: faeces | place: Austria | collected 2013 | reverse complement strand
ACCACCCTTGCATATCATAGAAGAATCTTATTTACAGACTTTTTCTCACAGTCTCCAGTTTAGTGTTGTACAGGTGTAAGCTTACCTTTCTCCATTTCAAAAACTTCATCACATAACACTTCTATATCTTCTTTATTATGGCTTGCAATTATAATCATTGTTCCTTCTTCTCGTAAGTTAATAAAGAGTTTTCTCATTTCCATAACTCCATCGTTATCCAAACCGTTCATTGGTTCATCCAAAATTAAAATTTCTGGTTTTTCCATAATTGCCTGTGCTATTCCCAGTCTTTGTTTCATTCCCATAGAATATTTACCAACATGTAATTTACTGTATGGATCAAGTCTTACGCTCTTTAACGTTTGTATAATTTCTTCTTTCCCTATTTTATTTTTAATCATAGATAAAAACTGTAAATTCTTATATGCACTATAGTTTTCCAAAAATCCCGGTTCTTCTATAATTCCTGCTAAATTTTCCGGCAAATCAATATCTGTACCTAATTTTTTATTATCTATTATTATTTCACCTGAAGTAGGTACAACCAATCCACATATACATTTCATTAACATAGATTTTCCTGAACCATTTCTACCAATGATTCCGTAAATATGTCCTCTATCGAAATTCACATTTATCTTATCTAATACCTTCGTCTCTCCAAAACATTTTGTCAGATTCTTTATCTGTATCAGCTTCTCCATGTTTATACCTCCCGTATCATTACTCCGACATCCTTTTTTTCGATTACTTTTATAATCCATACACTTAAAATAATAATCGCTGTCATATAAACAACCATCACATAAGTAAATGTAGGATATTGTGTCAATTTTCCCACATCTAATTTATTTAATGTTGTCCACGAGACTGGCGAAAACCACTGTGCCATTTCATTTCCTGAAACTGCCGCACTCAAGATAACCAAAAATCCTGAAGCTACTATTCCAACAACTTTTGACTTTGAAATAACATTGCACCCATATATAATTAAGCCTAAAATTCCTCCGCACAAAACAGATAATAACCAAGTGAAAAACATCGCTTGAGTAGGTGTAAAATATGTTAAAATATAAGTACTTATTGTTACTGCAGTCCCTTTTACCAACGGAACATTTGAAAAAGCCAATGTACCTAATACCTTTCCCCAGTCATTCATGTACTCTATGTTTCTTATATTTAGCACAATCGTCATAGCTGCTATTAAAGAAAAATACATTGCTGATGTCATAAAAATATAAATAATTTGACCAATGCTCCATAATTTTCTCTTACATCTCATTAATATATATATCTGATTCTTATCTATAAAAGGAGCGTCACAATATATAAATATCAACGGCAACATAAAAAGGATTCGTATATAGCGATCTGTATACAAAAATGGATATAGCCAAGGTGAGCTTTTCATCCCCATAGCCAATGCATTTGTTGAAATCTCCTTTGTATAACATTGAACAAATATCATAGTTAATATCACTAATATCCAAATCCGATAATTTGTTCTCCATTTTCTAATATTTTGTATTGCAACAATCAAAGAAATTTTAACTGATTTCATTCCCTAACCTCCTTTTTACCCGTTTTGCGAAAATCAAACCCTGGCCTAATATAAGTACTGTAAATATGAATATCGTATACAAATAGCTATACGTTGCATTTTTCCCCAATACATTACTTGCTTTCGCCAACAGATACATATTAAAATATGGCGGTAAAAGACCCGTTATCTCTTCTAATAAATAACTAAAAATGAGCGGTGAACATATTGCAACAAAACTATTAGGAATATATGATGAAATCATTAATCCACTCATTACCCAAACTGCCATTGATGCTGCATAAATACTGACGATACAACATACATATAAAAATGGCTTTTGATATAGAAAAATGCCATATGGCATATTCTCATCTAAACCCATTCCGTTTATTCCGCTATAATCGAATCCCATACCAATTAATAGACCTATGAAAATCAAAATTCCCAAGAAAACTACCAGAAAAGAAATTGATACGCACACCACGATTTTGGATATAATATAATTTCTTCTTCCCGTTCGAATGACTATATTTTTTATATATTGATGTTTCCAATCGTCATAAAAACCTGTCACACAAGGCAGCGCCGAAAAAATAATTATCAATTTTTTGAAAACGCTCAACCCAATTAAAATATCCAATATGTAATATATATCTACACTGCCATGTATATATTTTTCTGTACTTATATAACACAAAAGCACAACTCCTAATATTGATAAATACATTTTAGGTGAACTGAATATTCTTTTGTAATCTGCTTTCAATTGTTGTAGAATCAATATGTACCTCCTATCTGAATTTCCATTCCGGTTTGAGCGTCAAAAATTATTGGAAAAATACTGCTGTCTCCTATCAGACCATTGTCTTCCTTATCTGTCGAATGTTCAATATTTTGCCTTGCCATACATACAAACATAGGTTTTAACTCATACTCCCCTTTTTCAACATTTTTTAATACCGGAACATACTCTAAATTAATTTTTTCGATTTCAACTTTATCAGTAATCATAATATTTCTGAACTTTTGTTGGATATTTTCCAAAACTGTTTGTGTGGTCAATATTTCATCTGAAAGTTCATTTTCTGTTTCGAGTTCATATATATTAAGTGCATGAAAAGCTATGAGTCCTTGTTTTCCCACAATTCCCACAATCCTTTCTCCTGCAGCCGGTCCACTTCTATATCCAACTTCCGTTATCGGCAGCGTATCTATTGTGCCTTTAAAGACTATGGCATACGCCGCATCTTCCTTTGTCCACTGATGAGGTGCATTTCCATTTGGATCAGTTTGTGAATAATCAGTATTTTCTTCCAACTTCTCATATGTCAGAGAATACACTCTGGGTTTAGAAACTTCTACACCAATTTCATCCAGAATACTTTTCACCTGTTCAATAGCCGCTTCTTTATCAATACCTGAAATCTCTGTTTCAGGAAATTTTTCTGTAGTTTCATCTGTAAGATATGGCATGGTTCCATATAAATATCCTAAATATGAGTACTCTAATTCTGTTTTCGTATTATATTGTAAATTGCCGTTCTGTATAACAATCGAACTTCCGTCATCCCAATATATATAATTATCATTCAAATTATCATTATGCATATTAGGCATGGTTTTATTTTCAGAAATATTTCTTCCATTTCCAAAAACATTACTCACTTTGTCTACATCCCAGCTTTTTAAAATCACATTATTATCATGCCAATCCGCATCAGATTTTATGTCTGTTTGGGCATTCACAAATAATCCCTCATCCAATTTGCCTTCAATATGCGAAGCATTTTCATCAATATTAATCTGGTTACTATCTGTTTCTTTTTTTTCTTCCAATGATACTTTTCCGTCCGGATAACATCCGGTTACCCCCAAACATACCATCAATGCTATACTACTTAACATCCCAATTTTTCTTATTTTCTTTTTCACTAATCATCTTCTCCTTTTCTTTGTTTGCGATTTACTTAATCTAATTTCATTTTCTTTGTTTTAGACATTATTTCAACCCATTTTGCACCAAACGACATTTTCAGTCCATTTTTGGTCGATTTTCGTCTTTTCATACGCATTTTTTGCATTCAGAAATTCTATATGATAAGATGTATATAAATATACATTCATTAGAAAGCCAGGTGCAAAAATGCGTATTTTAATTTGTGATGACGATACTCTGATAATAGAACAATTACAGAAATATATTGAATCCTACTTTGAATCAAACCATTTAAAATGTCCCGAATTAGTTTCCTTTACCAGTGGTGAATCTTTATTGGCTGATAAAAACGAAAAAGATATTGTTTTTCTGGATATTGAAATGCCCGGTATGAATGGGATTTTCGTAGGAAATGAATTAAAAAAAGCAAATAAAAATGTCATAATTTTTGTTGTTACCTCTTATTCCGAATATTTGGATGAGGCAATGCGTTTTCATGTATTCCGCTATCTTTCAAAGCCTTTGGACAAACAGCGTTTTTTCCGAAATATGAAAGATGCCTTAACATATTACAATTCCATTACTACCAAAATTCCTGTTGAAACTAAACAGGGGGTGTATTCGTTTCCCGCTTCTCAAATCATTGCCATAGAAGCACAGGGACGAAAAGTAATTGTACATACTGCCCGGCAGGATTTTGACTCCATTCATAATATGGACTACTGGCTGGAACAGCTCCCAAAAAACAGCTTTTTCCAAACACACAGGAGCTTTATTGTTAATTTTGAACATATTGTGGATTTCGATCATTCCACCATACATTTATCGAATCAGCAGATTACTGCCTACCTGACACGCAGGAAATACAGTTCATTTAAAAATGCTTATCTACTATATCTGGAAAGTATGAGGTAAAAATAGATGGAACATATCATTTTACTTTTTTTTAGCTTTTTTACAGAAGCGGTTATATTATGGCAATACGCCTCCAGCCTTTTTACCTCTTCTTATAGCAATAAAATAAAACTGGCACTATTGAGTGCTTTTTATGCTATATTGTTTCTTATTTCCCTGCTAGGACAAACAGGGCTTAATGCCATCAGTTTTTTTGTGATTAACACTATTTTTCTTTATATGTTGTTTAAGCTCAAGTTGTTATTGGCACTATTCCATTCCGCCATACTTACAGCAATTATGGGACTATCTGAACTTGCAGTTTTCGGAATTATATCAAGGTTTTTTCCGCATTTTGTCTTAGAAACAGATGCCGGAATTATTTTTTATACGGTTTTTAGCAAGATTTTATTTTTTGCAGTCATCTATTTATTAATTCATCTGCTCAAAGGAAAAAATATAAATCAGGAACAGTACGATCGCTCAGGACTTCTTTTAATGCTAATTCCGGTTTCGTCTGTTTTTATTATGTTTACTTTTCTTGCTATTGGTGAAACATCAGCCTTTGCCCAACCTGTTGATTTTATGGTAACAATCTGTGCTGTTTTTTTGCTGATGGTCAATCTGCTTGTATTTGGCATCAACCAATATAATCAGAAAAAATCACAGGAATATACCGATATGCAGTTGTTGCTCCAGAAAGAATCGGATTTTGCCCAATACTATGAAATGATACTTTCGCAAAGTGAAAATCAAAGTATTCTGATCCATGATATAAAAAAACATCTTCAATCTATCAAATTACTCAATGAAAAAAATGATTCTGATAAAATAAATGCTTATATACAACAGCTTTTGGAATCTTCTGACTTAAAAGAAACCTCAAAAATCTGCGATAATGAAATGCTGAATGCAATTCTCTGCCGCTATCAGCGACAATGCAACGAGAAGCACATTGTTTTTCATACTGATATCAGAAGTGATACTGTTCAAAATATTTACCAGCACGATTTGACATCGTTATTCTGTAACTTATTGGATAATGCATTGGAATCAGCAGATAACATCCCTGATTCTTTTATTGAGCTTACCGTAGAAAAAAAGGAAAATTCACCTTTTATTATTATCATACTCATAAATTCCTGCCGAAGCACCCCTGTGTATGATCAGGATGGACTTCCTGTATCCCATAAAGCAAATAAGGGCAGACATGGCTTCGGAATCAAGAGTATTAAAAAAGTCGTGAAACAATATCACGGAAATTTGCAAATGTATTATGATAATGATTCCGGTACTTTCCATACAATCATAACCCTGAAACAATAAATGCTAAAAAATTAGGCAATCACGAACTTTTTATGTGATTGCCTTTTTTGCGCATTTCTGTATGGACTGAACTTGTTTTGTACCTCTAATAGTGGAGCGAACTCCTGTAATCTTTAAAATGTTTGTTTTCTAAACACTCCCTGGCAACATTTAAAGTTTCCATTGACGTTTCCATTCTATATTTGCTAAACTAATACAATTTTCCTCAAGCAATAATAATTCCCTCCTTTTGTATATTTGAATAATACGGCAAGCTGTTTACCCAATTTTTAAAGTGTTTTTCATTTTTAATATTCACACTTATCGGCACACCATACTCAAGTTCAATATCATAAGCTGCATCAAATATTTCATCCTCTATCTGTATAATCCTATCATCCGTCAGCTCCGTCAAAACCATTATATCCATATCTGAATTATCTCCATAATCTCCTCTTGCATATGAACCATATAATATCATCTGCTTTAACGAATCACCCATAATGCTTTTTGTCTTATTTCTGAACTCACATAATATCCGGTTTCTATCACTCATATTATCACTTCCTAATTCTTATAAAACAATTGTAGCTATTCATTTTCGCACCATATTTCTGATAAATATATCTTAACATCAAACCCTATTAAATACAAGAAACAGTTGCATCCCCTTATATATGCAGTTTCCGAAACTGCGCCGGTGTCATCCCGGTAAGTTTCTTGAACATGACGATAAAATGGCTGGCATCTGAGTACCCCACATCAGATGCTATATCCTGCACCTTACGCCTGCTGTTTATAAGCAGTAACTCCTTGGCTTTGTTGATGCGGTAGTTGGTCAGGTACTCATACACCGAGCAGTTCATAAACTCCGTAAAAACACGCGATAGATATTGCTGCGATACAAATACACCATCAGCAAGCTCCTTGGCACTGATATCGTCCATGTAGCTTTCTTCTATAGCATCTATAACAGGCTTTATAAAACGCACATAGCTTTGGTCATCACTGTCGTGTGTGTGATTAGACTGGTCTGAAAGCAAAAGCATGATGCCATAACAGTCGAGTGAGAGCATTTGCGTATCACTGGAGCGTTCCTTAAAGTCTTCTACTGCCCTGTTAATTGCTTCCGACACATCCGTCCCCTTATTCTCATCAATCAGCCGGTATTCCTTTTCATCAAACATTTCCCTGAAGGCTGCCGCCATTGTCCCTGTAAAAGTGGCAAACTCTGTTTTCCAGGGCAGGCTATTGCCGGATGAGATGTTTTTATTGTGATAGGAGTGTGGCACGTTTGGAGCAATGAGAATCCCCTGCCCCTTTTGCAGCTCAATCGTATGACTGTTTGACAAAATATTGTCTGAAACAGCCTGATTTCTGCTGTATACTGTCACCTCACCCACACCCTCCTTCGTCTGTAAATAATGGTACAGCGGATACCCCTCCGGGCGCGTCACGCTTTCCTGCTCCCAGTCATTACCGACAGAGTCGAATTGAAACGGTTCTCTTGCGAAATTGCTTCCAAAATAAATAGGCATGCTTTCTCCTTTCAAAAACGGTTTAGTTTCAGAATGTTATATAATTTGGTTTATGATGTTATACTATTTTCCGTGAATCTATTATATGATTAGTGCATAGGGAAACACACTTATAGTTTAAGAATATCATAATATTGGGGTTAATACCATAACGGAGGAAAAAAATGCAGTCAAAATTCAAAAGAATCCTTTTCGGAGGAGATTACAATCCAAATCAGTGGCCTAAGGAGGTCTGGGAGCAGGACATGGCATACTTTAAGGATGCCCATATCAACAGTGCCACAATCAACGTTTTTTCATGGGCTAAAATACAGCCGTCTGAGAATGAGTATAATTTCACAGAGCTTGACGAGATAGTTGATATGCTCTCAAATGAAAACTACGACATCGTCATGGCAACATCCACAGCGGCACTGCCTGCATGGATGGTCAAAAAATATCCTGAGACGATGAGCACCGACTACGAGGGACGCCAGCATAAATTTGGAGCCAGACACAATTTCTGTCCGAACTCCCTGGTATATCAGAAGTACGCAAAGGCTCTTGCGACAGAGCTTGCAAAACGCTATAGCGACAATAAAAATATTTCTGTATGGCACATCAATAATGAGTACGGCGGATACTGCTACTGTGACAACTGTCAGAAGCAGTTTCGTGTATGGCTCAAGGATAAGTACAAGACCATTGATGCTGTAAATGATGCCTGGAACACAGAGTTCTGGGGACACACCTTCTATGACTGGGATGAGATAGTCGTACCTAACGAGCTCAGCGAGGAGGCCTGGGGTGGCATGACAAGCTTTGCCGGAATATCAACAGACTACAGACGTTTTTACTCTGACAGCATGCTGAACTGCTATAAGCTGGAGCGCGATGCAGTAAAAGCTATCATTCCCGATGCACTTGTCACAACAAACCTGATGGGCACCTTCAAGGGTCTTGACTATTTCAAGTGGGCTAAGGAGATGGATATCGTGTCGTGGGATAATTACCCTGCATACGACACACCATGGAGCATGGTTGCGATGACTCACGATTTGATGCGAGGTCTTAAGGATGAGCCATTCATGCTCATGGAGCAGACTCCAAGCCAGCAGAACTGGCAGCACTACAATTCATTGAAGCGTCCGGGACAGATGCGTGCACAGAGCTATCAGACCATAGCCCACGGTGCAGACACTATCCAGTTCTTCCAGCTCAGACGAAGCAAGGGTGGCTGCGAGAAATTCCACGGTGCTGTAATAGCACATGTCGGAACAAACGACACAAGAGTATTCAGGGAAACTGCACAACTTGGAAGGGAGCTTGAAAGCTTCGGCACAAGGACACTTGGCACACGTAATAAATCAGACGTGGGAATCATCTTTGACTGGGACAATTACTGGGCACTTGAGTACACAAGCGGACCTACACAGGACCTTAAATATGTTGACCAGATTCACCACTATTATGAGTATTTTTACAACAAAAATATCTCTGTTGATATGATTCCGGTTGACGGTGATTTTTCAAAATATAAGGTAATTGCCGCACCTGTTCTGTACATGGTAAAGGAAGGCATGAAGGAAAAGCTTGAGCAGTTTGTGAAAAACGGCGGTACTCTCATCACAACATTTATGAGTGGTATTGTGGACCAGTCTGACAACGTGCATCTGGGCGGATATCCGGGACCGCTTCGCGAGATGGCAGGTGTCTGGGTTGAGGAGATTGACGCGCTCGCACCGGAGCAGTCAAACACTGTAAGCTTTTCGGATGGAAAAGAATATAAATGCAATCTGCTGTGCGACCTGATGCACCCGGAAGGTGCAGAAGTACTCGCCACATATGAAAGCGATTTCTATGCAGGAATGCCTGCTGTCACAAAGAACATCTACGGAAAAGGCCATGTATACTATGTTGCCACACAGCTTGAGGCAGCCGGACTTGCAAGGGTGCTTGATGAAGCCACAAATGAAGTGTCTGTATCAGGTGTCATTGCTGAAGAGACAGGTCTTGAAATCACATGCCGCGAGAGCGAAAATACACGCTTTTACTTTGTGATGAATTTCACTGATGAAAAGCAGACTCTCCCTGCAAGCCTTGCAGGAATGGTTGACCTGATCACCGGAGAAGCAGCTAAAGAGGGCGATGTGATGAATAAGTGGGATGTGAAGATACTTCAGGAAGCACTATAAGAGAGCCTTATGCATTAAAACATATAGTAAAGCCACACAAAAAGCCGCTGCATTTTTGTATCATTCACAACCGACAAAAAACCGGGTTGTCCGTACAAACCTTAGTGTGACAGACAACCCGGGATTTCAATTATTAAGTGTAACTATATTCTACTTGTAGAAAATATTTCCAAGCATAAGATCCTTCTTGAAGTTTCTGATTGTTGTATCATTATCGATAAATACAGCCTCAATACCCATCATGGCTGCCCACTCGCCCATCTGCTCAGCAGTAAGGTCATATGTGAACGCTGTATGATGTGCTCCTCCTGCAAGTATCCATGCCTCTGCACCTGTGTAAAGGTCAGGCTGTGGTGTCCAGAAGTTTGTTGCTACAGGAAGCTTTGGCATAGGCTTCTCTGTTTTCTTGCAGTCAACTGTATTGATAATGAGACGGAAACGGTCACCCAAATCAACAAGTGATGTGGCGATACCGGTGCCCTCCTTTGATGTAAATACAAGTCTTGCCGGATCCTCTCTGTCACCCATTGTAAGCGGCTGGCACTTGATGCTTATAGGACCGTCTGCGATTGATGGACAAATCTCAAGCATATGAGCCTCGAGTATTCCCTCTTTGCCCTTCATGAGATTGTAGGTGTAGTCCTCGAGCATTGATGTACCCTTGGCATCCTTCTTTCCTGCTGTCATGATCTTCATGAGACGAACCATTGCCGCAACCTTCCAGTCGCCCTCAGCTCCAAAGCCATAGCCCTTTTCCATGAGACGCTGGATTGCAAGTCCCGGAAGCTGCTTTAATGCTCCAAGATCACCAAAGTGTGTTACGATTGCCTGATAATTCTTCTCCTCAAGGAATCTCTCAAATCCAAGCTCAATCTGTGCCTGTACCGCTACATGCTTCTTGAACTCCTCAGGATCTCTGCCCTCAAGCAGGATATCGTATTTGTCATAGTACTCATCTACGAGTGCGTTTGTATCTGACTGTGAAACTGCTGCAACAGACTCTGCAATTTCATTTACAGGGTAAGCATCCACTTCCCAGCCAAACTTAATCTGAGCCTCTACCTTGTCACCCTCTGTAACAGCAACATTTCTCATATTGTCAGCTACACGCATTACACGGATGTGACTGCTCTCTACCACACCGACTGCTACACGCTGCCATGATGCAATCTTTTCCTGTACCACAGGATCTGACCAGTGTCCCACAACGACCTTTCGCTCGATACCCATACGTGTAACAATGTGTCCCCACTCTCTGTCACCGTGAGCTGCCTGATTCTCATTCATGAAGTCCATATCAATTGAATCGTATGGAATCTCCTCATTGTACTGTGTATGTAAATGAAGTAACGGCTTTCTGAGCTCCTTGAGTCCTAAAATCCATGACTTTGCAGGTGAAAATGTATGACACCATACGATAACACCGGCGCACTCATCATCTGTATTGGCCTCGTTGAAGGTCTTTCTGATGAGCTCATTTGTGATGAGTGTCGGCTTCCAAACCACCTCAAAAGGAAGCTTTCCTGACTCATTTAATTTGGCTACAATCTCCTTTGAATGTGCTGCAACATTTGCAAGGCACTCATCTCCGTACAGGTCCTGCGAGCCGGTGCAGAACCAGAATTTGTAATTTTTTACTGCTAACATAGTTCCTCTCCTTTATTTGTGTTTATTTATATTTCTCTCGTGGTTTTTATTTCAAATACATAATAATACCAATCATTAAAAATCAAAATAACGTATGCATCCATACCCTCATCTGATTAAGTCCGCGATTTCCCCACATATAATATGGTATAGCCCTTGCTATTACAGACTTTTGTCTCGGTGGCTTCTCAGAATACAGCGCATCTGAGCCTTCAAGTCTCACTGCAGGAATATCTAAAAGAACCGCACCCTTTAATATTCCCTCAGCTTCTGTTTCAATCTGTGCTTCATTAAGCCTTGACACATCTATCATCAGACTCTGCACATCATCATCATTGTCCACTCCTTCAAAAGCGTACACTACCGGACCTCTTTGCAAAGCTGCACATCCTATATCCTCTCTTACCTTTGTATTGGCATATATTACACGGATATCCATATTGAAGCTAATTTCTATAACATCGTTATCATGCCATTTATTTTTTATATAGATATAGCCATCCCTATAAGAATAGAACACATCTGCTTTTGTCTCACCATTCTCTTTTAACCTCATGCCATTGAGTGTCACCTCAAAGCTTTTCAGATATCCCGGAATATGTATTGCAACAGCAAATTCATCGCCTGTCTTCGGCGTAATGCTGTATGAAACATGTCCCTTCCACGGATATTCACTGGCAACCTTTATATCTGCTTTTTTAAGCCGAACCTCCTGCCCGATGAAAAGATGTGAATAGATTACATCATCATCATCATCCCACGCATATCTGCCCAGAGATGTAACCATACGCACAAGATTCGGAGGACAGCATGCACATGCATACCAGCCCGGTCTTTCAGGAATGACATGCTTATAGCCAAATATTTCTCCCGATACTCCGGGATTTACCTCAAGCGGATTCACATAAAAAAATCTCTTTCCATCAAGCTGCATTCCACTTATAATTCCGTTGTATAATTCCCTCTCCATGACATCTGCGTATTTGCCGTTTTTGCTCATTTTAAGCATCTGCTTTGCAAAGAAAACAAGCCCTATTGATGCACAGGTCTCAGCGTATGCCATATCATTCGGCAGCTCATACTCCTTCGTAAAGGCCTCTCCCTCCACTGTTGAGCCTATACCTCCTGTTATATACATCTTCTTTTCTGTCATGTTATTCCACAGGCGCTCGCAGGCAGCAAAAAGCTTTTCATCGTGCTCCGTTGCTGCCAGATCTGCCATGGCTGTATACATATAGACAGCACGCACACTGTGTCCTACCGCCTCATCCTGCTCATAAATGGCAGCATGGCTCTGGTTATACTTTGTATCCTCAGGAACCATTCCAAAATGATTCCAATCACGCTTTGCGGCTTCCTCAGCAAAAAAATCAGGATTTTTTCCTCTTTCCTCAAGAAAATATCTCGCCTGCTTTTTGTAGGCCTCATTTCCTGTTGCATGATACATGCGCATCAGACCTATTTCAACCTCCTGATGCCCCGGTATTCCGGGCAGCTTGTCAGGCCCGAATCTGTCTATGATGTGTCCCGCCATGCCTTCCATGACCTTAAGCAGCTTATCCTTGCCGGTAGCCTCATAATATGCGACAGCAGCCTCCATCATATGACCTGCACAGTACAGCTCGTGACACTCAAGCAGATTCTGCCATCTGTGCTCAGGCTCTTTTATTGTGAAATATGTATTCAGATATCCATCCGGCTGCTGTGCTGCAGCGATAATATCTATAATGTCATCAGCTCTCTTTTCAAGCGCAGCATCAGGCTTTATTATCAGAGAATATGCTACTCCCTCAAGCCATTTTGCCACGTCACTGTCCTGAAAGACCATACCGTAAAACTCGCCCTGTGAAAGGCCTGCTGCAATCTTAAAATTCTCTATTGCATGACTTTTTTCCACCCCGGGCTGTCTGTCATTAAGCACGTCTTCCTGAAACGGAATGACAACATCTGTCACAAGCTCCTGCATATGTCCCCAAAACGGATCCTCTATTTTTATATTCTTTAAATCCATATTCTACTCTCTCCATATAAAAATACTGCAACCAGCAAAATGGACCAGCCAATATTTGCAAGCATCATAAAAAGCGATTTTTCTTTTAATACATAACTATTCAGAACCACTTGAGGAACAGGAAAACCTGCTTTTTATTCCCCGTGATTCTGAATAGCTGTTTTAATATTATTTCGATAATCTAAGTGTAACAACACTGCATGCCGGAAGAGTAACCTTCACACCGGTCTGTGTATTTTCATATGCTGTGAAATCCTTCTCAACCACTACCTCAGGTGCTTCAAAGGTATTGTGTGCATTCATGGCACCTTCGATGTATCTGGCCTCACTTACACTGTATTTGTCACCCTCATTTGTGAGCATAATATCAACATCCTCTGACGACTCAAGAGAATTGTTTGTAAGTGTGACTGTGATCACGCCATCCTTATCCTCTGATACAGACTCAAGAACCTTCGGAAGCTCATTCTTTCCAGAACCAACAGTAGCTCCTCCTACAAGAGAGCTGTCCAAAAGAGCTGCGCCCTGATGATGTCTCATCATATGGAATACATAATATGTAGGTGTCTTTATCATCTTATCGCCGTCTGTGAGCATTACAGACTGAAGCACATTTATAAGCTGTGCAATACATGCCATCTTCACACGGTCGGAATGCTTGTTGAAAATGTTTAATGTCATACCTGCAACAAGTGCATCACGCATTGTGTTCTGCTGATATAAGAATCCCGGATTGGTACCAGGCTCCACATCTGACCAGATGCCCCACTCATCAACAATAAGACCTATATTCTTATCAGGATCATACTCATCCATTATAGCTCCATGACGATTGATGAGCTCCTCCATGAAATATCCTCTCTTAAGAGTCTGATAAAAAATATCCTCTGTAAAATCTGTCGCACTTCCCTTGATATTCCAGTCATCCTCTGTCTCCGGAAATGTGTAATAATGAAGTGATAATCCATCCATTTGACCATGGAATCTAGGCTCACAATGATCGAAGCATGTAGCCATCACCTTATTTGTCCACTCATAGTCATCCACATTTGGACCACAGCAGATTTTATTGATTGGCTGATTGCCTGCATAATTTCTGACATAAGTCTGGTATCTGCGGTATTCATTTGCATAATACTCAGGACGCATGTTTCCACCACATCCCCAGTTCTCATTTCCCACACCGAAGTAGTCAATAGTCCATGGGTCTTCGTGTCCGTTTTCCTTACGCAAATCAGCCATAGGTGATACTCCGTTAAATGTGATGTACTCTACCCACTCACTCATCTCGCGCACTGTTCCGCTTCCTAAATTTCCGTTCACATATGTCTTGCAGCCTAACTGTCTGCAAAGCTCAAAAAACTCATGTGTTCCGAAACTGTTGTCCTCAACTACACCACCCCAGTGTGTGTTGATCATCTTTTTTCTCTTCTCTTTAGGACCGATTCCATCCATCCAGTGATACTCATCTGCAAAGCAGCCGCCCGGCCAGCGGAGCACAGGTATCTTCATTTCCTTTAATGCATCTACAACATCAGTACGCATGCCGTTTACGTTTGGTATATCTGAATTCTCCCCTACAAATAATCCCTCGTAGATACATCTTCCGAGATGCTCTGAAAAATGTCCATAAATTTCCGGAGCAATTGTGCTCTTTTTATTCTCATTATTTACAATAATTTTTGCCATATTTTCTCCTTTATCTCTTATACATTTATCCTGACCTGCCATTGTTGCACACATAAGTGCACTGATTGTTAATGTGTTTTGCTTATGCACATAATATACATGAGAGTAGCTGCAATGTCAATATTTATTTTAGATTATCTTAAACTATTTTACGCATTATTTGATAATGTCTAAAATTTTATTTTATTTTCGCTTTTAAACGCATGTAAGTTATACATATTGCACAATATATTTAAATTATTTTAAAACATACTTCAATATAGCTTAAAACTACACAATAATATATTGACAACATAGGAGCTTATTCCTATAATTAAAACATGATTTACACACAAGAACTCGTTGTTAATTTTATAAAATATTTTAGGAGAATCTATATATGATACATATCACATCATTAGACGATGGTCTCGAACTGTTTAAAGCTCTCGGCTCTGATATTCGTATCCAGATTTTAAAAATTCTGCTCGAGAATAACCAGATAAGCATGAATCAGATTGCAAACGAGCTAAACATCAGCAACGGCGCTTTAACCGGACATATAAAAAAGCTTGAGGAGTGTGGACTTATCTCCGCCTCAAACGATTCATCCGGTCACGGCAACCAGAAGCTGTGTTCACTGATTCAGGATCGTATATTAGTAGAAATTGAAAAACCAATAGACTTAAGTAACGTATACAACACATCCATAAAGGTAGGGCAGTTTTCATCTCACAATATCTGTCCAACCTGTGGCCTGGCTACATCCTCATTTGTGATAGGAGAGCTCGATGACGTGCGTTACTTTGACCATCCTGACCATTTCAATGCAGACATTATGTGGTTCACAAAGGGCTATGTGGAATATGTAATTCCAAACCTCATTCCACGTAATCAGAAAATCACCCAGCTTTCACTCTCAGCCGAGATAAGTTCTGAGGCTCCGGGCACCGACAACGACTGGCCAAGTGATATAAGCTTTTACATAAATGACACTCTGGTCGGCACCTGGACCTCTCCCGGTGACTATGGAGATGTACGCGGAATGTTCACCCCTGAATGGTGGCCTCAAAACTTGAATCAATACGGTCTCCTCAAGCTTTTAGTCATAAATCATAAAGGCACCTTCATAGACGGTCTCAAGATATCAGATATCACAACCTCTGAGCTAACTCTTGACTACACAAGCACAATCCGCTTCCGCATAGCTGTCGAGGAGGATTCTGCCCATGTCGGTGGACTCACAATATTCGGAAAAAGTTTCGGTAACTACGATCAGGACATTGTTGTATCCATCAATTATGCACCTCTTGACACTGAAAAAAACACTAAATAATAATAAAATGACTGCGGAAATCAAAACCGCAGTCATTTTGTTATTATTTTATTTGTACTACCACTTTTTATGAGGGCAGTGTGAAACGCCTGTAAGCGCCCGAAGCTCCACATAACAGCCGCATGCATTACAGGTTCCGGCATTTAGCCTGTCACACGCCTTGCACACTGCAAGCCTTGCCTCATACTCTTTTTCCGGCACTCTGTCCTCGCCCTTTATCGCATCAACATATTTTTTTATCATTGCTGCGTCGGCCTCTGCCATTTCTCTAAGCAGACACTTCTTACATATCAGTTTCATGTGATGTCCCCTTTCTTTTTGCCTTATCAGTTATACGAAAACACAGGTCGCCCAGCATTTATAGATTTAATATATCAGATAAAAACCTATAACACAATATATTTTAAATCTTATCAAATTATTTTACATTAATTAAAACATCAAAGTTTTTATATGTATACAAAATAGAAGAAAGGACAACCGTATCCCGGCTGTCCTTTCTTTTATTAGTTTATTATTATATTAGGGAAAATATGAAAAATGATAAAACCAAACTATTTTAAATACTTATAAAAAATCCTTCACTGATGCATAAATGCCATCTGCATCAAGTCCGTATTTTTTAAGCAAAGCTACAGCCGGACCTGACTCACCAAAGCAGTCCTGTATGCCTATTGTCTTTACCGGTGTTGGAGCCTTACGCGAAAGTGTCTCACATACCGCGGCTCCAAGTCCTCCTATTACAGAGTGCTCCTCCACGGTAACCACCCTGCCGCATTCCTTTGCTGCAGCTACAACAAGCTCCTCATCAAGAGGCTTGATAGTGTGTATATTTATGACCTTTGCATTTACGCCATCTGCTGCAAGCTTTTCTGCCGCTGCAAGTGACTCTGCCACGCACAGACCGGTAGCTATGATAGCTACATCCGTGCCCTCACGGAGTGTAACACCCTTTCCGATTTCAAATTTATAATCTGCATTGTCATTTATTATCGGTGTTGCAAGACGGCCAAACCTCATGTATACAGGGCCCTCATGCTCATAAGCTGCCTTTACGGCGGCTCTTGCCTCTATATCATCACTTGGGTTTATTACAACCATGCCTGGAATTGCTCTCATGAGTGCAATATCCTCGTTGCACTGGTGGGTGGCTCCATCCTCTCCTACCGAAATACCTGCGTGTGTCGCACCGATTTTTACATTAAGATGAGGATATCCAATAGAGTTTCTCACCTGCTCAAACGCACGACCTGCCGCAAACATGGCAAATGAACTGGCAAATGGCACCTTTCCCGTAGCCGCAAGTCCTGCAGCAATGCCCATCATGTTGCACTCTGCGATACCACAGTCTATGTGACGATCTGGAAATTCCTTTTTGAAGATGGCTGTCTGTGTGGCAGCCGCAAGATCAGCATCAAGAACATATACGTCATCGTGCTCCTTTGCAAGCTCTACAAGTGCATTTCCGTAGCTGACACGTGTGGCGATTTTCTTTACTTCTGACATAATGCTTCACCTTCCTTTCTCAGATCCTCCATGGCAACTGCATACTCCTCATCATTAGGAGCCTTGCCATGCCAGCCGACCTGATTTTCCATAAATGAAACACCCTTGCCCTTTACGGTATGTGCTATAATTGCCGTCGGCATACCCTTTGTATTTCTTGCCTCTTTAAATGCGTCAGCAATCTGATCCATGTCATTTCCATCCTTCAGATCAATCACATGGAAATTGAATGCCTTGAATTTCTCACCAATAGGATATGGTGAGCACACCTGATCCACTGGTCCATCAATCTGAAGTCCGTTGTTATCAACTATAACAACAAGGTTATCAAGCCTTCTGAAGCCCGCAAACATGGCAGCCTCCCAGACCTGTCCCTCCTGAATCTCGCCATCGCCGAGAAGTGTATATACTCTGTAATCATCATTTGTAAGCTTTGCAGAAAGTGCCATTCCTACCGCCGCAGAAATGCCCTGTCCGAGCGAACCGCTTGACATATCCACACCCGGGATATGCTTCATGTCAGGATGTCCCTGCAGATATGATCCCAGATGTCTGAGTGTTTTTAAATCCTCAACCGGAAAATAGCCTCTCTGCGCAAGTGTAGAGTAAAGTCCCGGAGCCGTGTGTCCCTTTGAAAGTACAAAACGGTCTCTATCCGGCTTTTTAGGATTCTTTGGATCAATGTTCATCTCCTCAAAATACAGATATGTAAATATATCTGCTGCAGAAAGTGAGCCGCCCGGATGTCCCGCCTTTGCAGAATGCACAGCCGTGACGATACCCTTCCTGACTTCATTTGCTGTAATCTGAAGCTCTAATTTGTTCATTTTGTTCTCCTGTTAAATCTATGACATGAAATAAAATATTTATACCTGTCTTTGGTTTATAATATCTAATCCCCAAATACAGCTCTGTAATCAGCCTGGAACTTCTCGATTCCCTGATCTGTAAGTGGATGCTTTGTCATCTGCTCGATAACCTTGTAAGGAATTGTTGCGATATCAGCTCCTGCAAGTGCACAGTCTGTGACATGAATCGGGTTTCTGATTGAAGCTGCAATAATCTCTGTATCATATCCATAGATATCAAAAATCTCTGAAATCTGTCTGATCAGCTCAATGCCCGGCTGGCTGATATCATCAAGTCTGCCAAGGAAAGGTGAAACATATGTAGCACCTGCATTTGCAGCAAGAATTGCCTGATTTGCTGAAAAAATAAGAGTAACGTTTGTCTTGATGCCCTCTGATGAAAGCACCTTGACAGCCTTAAGTCCCTCAACTGTCATAGGAATCTTAACTACCATGTTTGGATGAATAGCTGCGATCTCACGTCCTTCTTTTATCATACCCTCTGCATCAACTGTTGTGGCTTTTACCTCTCCGCTTATCGGTCCGTCAACGATAGATGTGATTTCTTTAATTACCTCGTTGAAGTCTCTGCCCTCTTTTGCGATGAGTGAAGGGTTTGTTGTAACTCCACAGATGACTCCCATATCGTTTGCTTTCTTAATGTCCTCGACATTTGCTGTATCTACGAAAAACTTCATTTAAAAATACCTCCGTCTTATATGATTTGCGTTTGCTTTTGTTTGCTGATATAAATATAACACTTCAAAGAAAAAAATGCAATAGCAAAAGTAAATAAAAGTAAAAATAAATATAATTAAATGTCATTAAATAAAAAAAAGCATAAGCAATCGAAAGCACTGGCTTTATTTACCTATTTGAGTTATTATATATTTATGCAATGCTTTGTGATAAAAATATGTACGCAAAAATACAACAGAAATCAAAAGAAAGAGGAAAATCTATGCTGCAATTAGAAAGACAACAAAAGATTCTCGATTATTTAAAAGAAAACCGCAAGGCCACCACCAATGAGCTCAGCGAGCTGCTTGGTGTATCGACCACGACAATAAGAACAGATTTAAACCAGATGGATAAGGAAAAGCTTCTGACAAAGACTCACGGCGGTGCTATCTACAAGGATAAAACCCATGACATGACTGATTTAACCTCGAGGGCCTACCTGTTCCATGACCGCGCCCTGGAAAACAAGGAAGCTAAAGAGGAGATTGCAAACGAGGCGATAAAGCTCGTAAGTGACCATATGTGTATATTCCTTGATGCCAGCTCCACAGCCTACACTCTCGGCATGAAGCTTTCAGGCTTTACAGAGCTGACCGTCATCACCAATGGCATCAATCTGGCTTTAGAGCTAAAGGATATCCCGGGTGTCACAGTCATCCTGACAGGCGGTATCGTAACCAGCGCATCCGCTTCCATAGAAGGACTGCTTGGCGCTGATTTACTCAAAAAGATACACACAGATATCGCGTTCGTGTCAGCAAGAGGCTTCTCTGTAGAAGACGGACTGACTGATTTCAGTATATACGAGGCTGATTTAAAGCACATGTGTATCAAGGCCTCCGCTAAAACTGTGGCTCTTGTAGACCACACCAAGTTTGATACCACATCCATATCAAGCTATGCATCGCTTGATGACATCAATATGGTAATCACCGACTCCGGTATCTCACCTGAGACAGCAGATATATATGAGAAGGCAGGCACTGATATTGTTATATCCGGAATATAAATGGACAATATGGCCATATAAAAATATAAGTACAAATATAACTATAAATATAACTATAAATATAACTGTATATATAGATCCATTAAAAATGACACGCAACGTTTTACGCTGCGTGTCATTTTATAGTTGTCTTATACGCTTAAAGCATCAGACTATCTTATATGCATTTCTGCCATTTTCCTTCACATCATTGAGCACTTCATCCACCGTCTTGAACAGCTTTGAAAACTCATCCGGCACCTTTACATCCGGGGCGGTAACATATGCCTGTGATACAGTCAGATACTCATCCACCTTAGAGCTCTCATGAAGTATCTGTTTTTTGGCAAGCTCAAGTCTTATATGCTCGGCTATATTTTTAATGATATCCTCATCCGTTTCCTGCAGGATTATGTAGAATTCATCGCCATAGAAATGATACCCCATTCCCTTATCTTTGATGCTCTCATTTATTATGGATGACAATTCTTTTAGCACTGCATCACCGGTGACTCTGCCACTGTTTCTGTTAAATGACTTGAAGAAATCTATATCCACTACTCCAAACGTGATTCCTGCACCATCTGAATCCTGATTTTTGCTCACAAGCTTTTCAAAATCGTTTCGCATCTTGAACTTATTGCCCATGCCTGTAAGCATATCTGTGTAGTTGAGTCTGACTGCCTTACGGCGCTCATACTCAGTCTCCTGAAGCTGAAGCTTAAGGTCTATTGTATCACCAAGACGCTTTATCTGCTCCTTCACCTGCATAGAGTGGAGATTTGCGTAATATACGCACAGCTTGTTGTATGCCTCTGTATCACCAATGGCGCTCTCATATTTCATCCACATCTTGACACAGGTCTTCTGGAAAAACAGATTTTGCGTATCAGTGGCAAATCTTTCATACTCCACAATAACCTTTTTCCATGCATCGAACTCCCCCATATTCATAAATAGATTGCAAAGGCTTAGTATCTCAAGCACATAATCGGCAGAATCGATATTGTTTATCGCACCCTCAACCAGCTCTTCCACATGATCTCTGACCTCATCCTCATTTCCCATCTTCCATAGCAGATGTGCCTGTGACATGTCTATCAGAAATCTGTTTTTATCACTGCCAGCTATATCATTAAGGAGTATCGCGTCAGAAAGATGCTTTTCTGCCTTTTCAAACTCATTAATTCCTGTGTATGATATGCACAGATTCAGATGAAGCATGAGAAGCTCCTGATAATAGCTATCCCTCTCTCCATGCAGTGGTGGCTTGCACAGCTCCAGTGCTTCGTTAAAATATCTGATAGCCTTTTCATACAATCCAAGCTCCATATAGAGTGAGCCTATATTATTGTTAACAAGCATTATTATCTCTGTTGAGTCCTGCTCCACAGCTACATCCATAGCCTCCAGGTAGCAGTCAATCGACATGCTTACATCTCCAATAGATGCATATATGACTCCCATAAGATTGACAGTCTTTGCCATCTGCTCATATGCGCCACAGCTCTTATAAAGACCGGCTGTCTCCTGTGCCTTCTTCTCTGCCAAAAAAAGCTTATTCTCGCCAAATAAGGCTGCTGCCTCATCCATACATCTGTCTGCCTTTTGCAATATACCCATAAAAACCCTCCTATAGATGACAATACAATCTATTTCTCAGCAAGATACTGCTTATATCCAACCTGTTTCAGTTTCGCATCCTTTGCTACAACCTGAGCCTTCATATCTGCTGTATACTTTTTGATTTTCTCAAGGATTGCATCATCACCTGCTGCGAGTATCTTTGCTGCAAGGATTGCTGCATTTTTCGCACCGTCAATTGCAACTGTGGCAACAGGCACTCCAGGTGGCATCTGCATGATTGAGAACACTGCATCCATTCCATCCAGATTCTTTCCTGAAAGCGGTACTCCGATAACAGGAAGTGCAAAAAGCGCTGCACACATTCCCGGAAGTGCTGCTGCCATTCCAGCTCCTGCTATTATTACCTTTACATCTCTATCACAAGCGCCTCTTGTCCACTCAATAAGCTCATCCGGCTCACGGTGTGCCGAGATGATGGTGAGCTCATACTCTATTCCGAGCTCTTCAAGCATATCTGCTGCCTTACTCATCACCTTTAAATCTGAGTCGCTGCCCATAACTATTCCTACTTTTGCCATTTTATCCTCCTTATATGTCTAACAATTATTTACTTTCAGCATCAAGCGTATCGAGCGGTTTGTTCAACTCTTCTACGCCCTCAAGCACAAATCTGCCATCTCTTATTATATCACATGTTGAGCCATCGTGTCGAATAACTGTGATGGCTCCAAGCTCATCATATGGTATTGTGATATCCGTGTGGCAGTTGAAATATGCCTTTGATATATCATCTTTTCTGCGGATGGAAACTGAATTGTCCCTGGCAATGATTGCTTTTCCGTCAGGGTTGTATGTCATATTGTCCTCATCGTATGTGTAGCAGGTATCACCCACTGCAAAGTGCGGTCCTGTCTTCTCTGCTATGAGAATAGGCATCTTTGCCGCGATATCGTATACTCTTGCCATACGGTAGGCTGTCGTATTGGTGCCTATGGCAAACTCACCCATAGGCAGTGTGTCGTGATGGAAAAGCACATTGTCTGATATATACTTTCTGTTTTCTTCCTCATCCTCAAAATTGGTGCATGTATATTTATCAATCATGCCATCCTTAAAGTCGATTTCCAGATTAAGGAAATTAAGCTCATTGAGATATACCTGACTGACATGCAGCTTGCCGTTTGTACCCTCTAACACCGGTGAAGTAAACACCTCTCCGACAGGGATATTTACATCAGCCACACAGTTTTCAAAAGCCGTCTCCTTTGAAGGCTCCTTAAGCTCATGAATCTTGACAAACAAATCTGTCCTGTTGCCGTTTGTTCCGACGATATGCACCCTGTCTGCTGTATCAAGCACATCTATGATTTTCTGCTGCATATCTCTGTAGAGTGCATAATCAAGAGTATTAATCTTTACAGTCTCAGTAAAAATTTCCTTATAATCAGGTCCGATTGCAGCACACGGATAGGCAATAATCGTAAAGCTTCTGTCCTCGCTGTGGATATAGCTGTTCATATACTGTGAGCGCACGCTTGTCATATGGACTGCAAGCTTCTGCTGCTCATCATTAAAGTGCGCAGCCTCCTTCTTTGAAACCGGAGCAAACGGCTCCTCTCCAAATATCTCTATGACAGCCGGTCCTCCACATTTGCATGCTACATCCTTCATTCTCTCAAGTGCATTGTGCATGCACTCAAGACGATACTCCACATATGCCTTGTCAAGCCACAGTGCCATATCCTCCTTGTGGTCATAGTCAAACTGCTTATTGACCGATGTGGAAAATGGTCTCATGGCAGGCTTCATACCCATTTTCTCAAAATTCTTTAATGCTGCTCTTATCATACGCTCAAAGCCAAGCGGATAAAGCACCTGAACCACCGACTTCTTTGAGATATCCTTGTTGCAGGTAATAAAGCCAATGCGGTACCCTTCTGTATAGGTATCTGCCATGGCCTGTATCTCCTCATCTGAAAATGAAGCCAGATGCGCTCTGCCGGCGCGCTCATTCTCTCCGACATACAGTCCGTAGGAATACAGATAATCATCATTTGACAAATCTGCCTCATTTACAAGCTCTGTATAGTAATCATAAGCCGGGTCAAGGAGTGCTCTGTTGTCATCCTCTGCAAAAATCTCCTCATAATCATGCATGAACGAATATATACAGCCCCTTATCTCATCAGGACTCAGCTCATCGGCATTCTCAAAATAATTGTATAGCTCTACAATAAGCTCTGCATAAATGCAGAGATATTTTATATCTCCCTGATAGATATGTGTAATGCTTCCGGCAATTTTTGCATATACAGCCGATAAAAGCTGACCATACTCATCTCCGAGCACCTTTACGGCGTATGCCGGGTTGGCATAGCTTTTCTCGTAATTTTCTTTATCAAACTGTGAATAGAATAAATCGTTAAATTCCTTATCTGCGCTATGGTTTTTTATAGTGTTGATGCACTTTGCCACACTTCTGAAATAATCTGCAAAAGCCGGCTCTATCGCAGGCTCTCTGATGATCTGCTCTATCCGCTCCTCCACAAGCTCTAATCGCTCTGCGTAAAGCTCATTGGAGAGCTCATAAATCTCTTTATAACTCATATATCCCTATAATCTTTCTATTTTATAATTCAAATGTTCATGACAGTTTTATCGCACTATTGATATAATGCTGAATCGTTAAAACACAACTGTACGATGCGCTAAATAATAAAGCCGACAGCATACGTCCCACCCCAGCTGAGCACCGCTATAAGTGCAAAAAACACTGCCAATCGTGGAAATGTCATGAATGATTCCTCATCAAAGAGGCTTCTGATGGCAAACCCGAAATCTGCCAGAGATATGCCAAGCATCAGTATACCGGCACTGCCATAGTACATAGACAGATTGCCATCTCCTCTGAATGCCGCATTCAAAAAAACTATATATACAATCTCTATGAGGATAGCCACAACAAGTGCAGCTATCCCCCTCTTAGATTGCTTCTTTTCCGTAAACTTATACCTGTTACGTTTTCTTCTGCCAAGCAATTTATATTCTCCTATTTGCAGCCGTACTGCTTATAGTACTCATCTATAGCTGCTTTGATTGTGTCATCAATGACTACTCTGCCATCATGCTCTCTGTTGTAGAGATACTCTGTAACCTCTGCCATTGTGACGATTGCCTTGCCCTCAAAGCCGTACTTCTCATGGATTTCGTCGAGCGCGCTTACCTTGCCGCCCTGTCCGACTTCCATTCTGTTAAGGCTCACCATAAGGCCTACGATTGTAACATCTGCAGCTCCTCTTACCTTTGGAACTGTCTCCTCCATTGATTTGCCGGATGTGGTGACATCCTCTATCATAACTACTCTGTCGCCATCCTTAAGCTTGCTTCCTAGGAAGCCTCCCTTGTCTGCACCGTGGTCCTTTGCCTCTTTTCTGTCTGAGCAGTAGCGCACCTCTTTGCCATAGAGCTCATGGTATGCGATGGCTGTTACCACTGCAAGCGGAATTCCCTTGTATGCAGGTCCGAATAATACATCAAAGTCATCTCCGTAGTTTGCATGGATTGCCTTTGCGTAGTACTCTCCGAGTCTCTTAAGCTGTGAGCCTGTCACATATGCTCCCGCATTCATGAAAAATGGTGATTTACGGCCGCTCTTTAATGTGAAATCACCAAATTTCAGCACGTCACTCTCCACCATAAAGTCTATAAATTCGCTCTTGTAGCTTTCCATTGTATGTTAATCCTCCTGTGTGTTTTTCTTTAAATTATCTTTGTCAATTTTACCACATTGGGGCGTGCTTTTCAACGTGGAAATATTAGTTGTTTTTGCGACTCTGTCATACATAGACAATCATAATAATAAAAAAAATAGCATCCCACACCGTCCAAAGTTTAGGATGCTATTCTTATAACATTTTAACACTGAGGGCAAATCGGAGTCATATCCGATTCACTTTCTAAGTAGATTATACATGAGGGTACTTGAGAAATCAAGTACCCTTTTTTAATTAGATATACTCACTTGTGTTTACGATCACACCGTCATATACTGACTGCTTTTTAATAAACTCCGCAGCCTTGTCCACATCTCTGCCGTTTTTGTTCCAGTCCTTTGTGAACTCAACTTTGTCGGCTGCAAGCTCCTTCTCCTGCTTTTGGCTGACGAGCAGAAGTACGAGTATTCCGGCATGGCTTAGGTGCTTGACTACATTTACGAAGTCCTCACCCTCCTTTGGTGCGTAGAGATAAGTATGGCGTCCGTCTATATTTAAGGCTTTCTCGACATCCTCCACAAAGCCGCGGTTTACACCATCCACTCCGTCTACGAATACGGCGGTGATTGCCTTCTGGCCCTTGATTGCAGCTCTTACGTTTCTGTCTACTCTGCCCTCGTAGAGACCGCTTTCCTCTGTGTGTACCTCTTCAACCACACCACAGGCAGATGTCATATCCGTCACACGGTCGATTAAGATAAACTCACCGAGTGTCTTGTGATTTTTGAACTTATCGCAGACTATCTTGTCCGAGAATGCAATCTTTACAACTGCTATCTCGTTCTTTTTGAGCTTGTCGGCAGGCTTTTCCTCACCTGTGTTTACGTCGATAGTATGCTCTATCTCTGTTACGATGCCCGGTATTGACTTGGTACCAAGCTTGAAGAAGAAGTTCTTTCCCTTGAAGAGCTCATCGTCATCCATCCAGAGTATTGTAGCTGTGATAGATGAAGCAACCTTTGCTCCTGAACCGATTGTGAGCACACAGCCTCTTGATACGTCCACCTCTCTGTCGAGCTGGATTGTAACCGGCTGGCCTGTAAATGCGCTATCGCTTAGCTTATCACCCACATGGATGCTCTTTACATGGGCTGTCTCATTGCTTGGCAGTGTGGTGATTTCATCGCCCACCTTTACCTCTCCGGCCTCTATCTGGCCCTGGAATCCACGGAAGGTGTGGTCAGGACGGCAGACTCTCTGTACAGGCATGTAAAAGCCCTCTTCCTCGTTCTCATCCTTTATGTCAACATCCTCAAGGTATGATAAAAGAGCAGGTCCCTTGTACCATGGGATATTCTCAGACTTTGTTGTGACATTGTCACCCTCTGTTGCAGAAACAGGAATTATTACTACATTTTTGAGTTCAAGCTCCTTTGTAAGCTCAATAATCTGCTTTGTGATTTCATCGAAACGCTTCTCGTCGTAGCCTACAAGATCCATCTTGTTTACAGCAAATACAAAGTAGTTGATTCCCATGAGCGCGCAGATTCTTGCGTGTCTTCTTGTCTGAACCAATACACCCTGCTTTGCATCTATTAAAATTACCGCAAGGTCTGCAAAGGATGCACCTACAGCCATGTTTCTTGTGTACTCCTCATGGCCCGGTGTATCTGCCACGATAAAGCTTCTCTTATCTGTTGTGAAGTAACGATAAGCCACATCGATTGTGATTCCCTGCTCTCTCTCTGCCATCAGTCCGTCGAGGAGGAGTGAATAGTCGATGGCGCCGCCACGGCTTCCGACCTTACTGTCGAGCTCCAATGCCTTTTCCTGATCTGCATAGAGCAGCTTTGAATCGTATAATATATGTCCGATCAGAGTTGATTTTCCGTCGTCCACGCTTCCGCATGTAATAAATTTAAGTAATCCGCTCATTTTAGAAATATCCCTCCCTCTTTCTTCTTTCCATGCTGCCTGCCGCCTCGTTGTCTATGACACGGGTGGTTCTCTCTGAGGAAACAGCACTGAGTGTCTCATCAATAATCTCATCAAGTGTATCCGCTGTCGACTCCACACCACCTGTCAGTGGATAGCAACCAAGAGTTCTGAAACGTACACTCTTCATCTGGATTTTCTCACCCGGACGAAGCTTCATTCTGTCGTCATCTACCATGATGATGTTGCCGTCTCTGTATACAACAGGTCTTTCCTTTGCAAAGTAAAGTGAAGGAATCTCGATATTCTCTCTCTTTATATACTGCCAGATATCCTTCTCTGTCCAGTTTGACAGTGGGAAAACTCGCACCTCCTGGCCCTTTTTGATTCTTGAGTTGTAGAGCTTCCACATCTCCGGGCGCTGGTTCTTTGGATCCCATGCGTGGTTTTCATTTCTGAAGGAGAAGATTCGCTCCTTGGCTCTTGATTTCTCCTCGTCTCTTCGGCCGCCGCCAAACGCTGCCGTAAAGCCGTATTTGTCGAGCGCCTGCTTGAGCGCCTGTGTCTTCATGATATCTGTGTATGCTGAGCCGTGGTCAAATGGATTGATGCCCTGCTTTACGCCATCCTGATTTATATATTCAAGCATCTCGATGCCCTTTTCCTTAGCAATGCGATCTCTGAATTCTATCATCTCATGGAATTTCCAGGTTGTATTTACATGTAAAAACGGAAATGGCGGCTTCTCCGGATAAAATGCCTTCATTGCAAGATGAAGCATTACCGAGCTGTCCTTTCCAATTGAGTACAACATAACCGGCTTCTCGCACTCTGCGGCTACTTCACGTATTATGTATATTGCCTCTGCTTCGAGTTCGTCAAGATGTGATAATTCACCCATGTCTGTTACCATCCTTTTCTTTAATATTTATTGGATTCCTTCTTGTTGATAAGAATCTCTTCCTTGCTTCCGTCGCGCTTTTTGATATCCCAGGTCAGCGTATCCGGTGTGCTTTTTACTGTCATGAGACTTCCCATGCCTCCTATGTCTGCCCCAAGATAAAGAGCAATAGCGCCAAAATGACATTCCTTGATGCAAGAGGCACAGCCCCAGCAGTCCTTAGGATATTTGATAAAGGCTTTTTTCTCTGAGTCCTGATATATCAGGCTTCCGGGGCATACACTTGTACACATGCCACAGCCCTTACACTTTGCTTTATCAATCATTATGCTCATAACGCGCCTCCCTTCCGACAAGCTCTCTGTAAATCATGTGAAGCTGCCCGTTTTCGTATCTGGAATTGACATATTTCATCCAGTCATCACTCTTGTCAGGATAATCCAGATTCTCGGCAAAGCTGTGCCATCTGGTCTCCTTTCTTGCACCAAGATGTGCTATGACCGAAAGACATACCGTAAGCCTCTCCTTAAGCTCATATATGAACATAAGCTCATGCATATCCGATGCATATAAATCACCGGTCAGCTCTATCAGATGATTTATCTTTTCCTTTGCCAGCGCAAGCTGCTTGCCGTTGAACTGATAATGTGTGGAAATACCGCCTGCGTAGTTGTCCATGACCTTCTGCATGGCTTCCTCGATTGCCTCTGTTGTAAACATCTTGGACCTTTCAGTGAGGAAATGGTCGTACTCTGAAGCTTTTGCTTCAAGCGCCTTTTTCTCATCAAGTGCCGATGTGTCAGGACTTCCGTCAGAGGTATCTGCATCAAGCTTTGAAACCATATCTATCGCAGCGATTTCACCCTCTACCATAGCTCCTGTAACGTATTTCTGTGGACATCCTCCTGCCACATCTCCAGCGGCATAAAGTCCGTGGATTGTAGTCTCACGCTCGGTATTTACCCAGTAGCCGCTCGCTGTGTGCCCACCTACGATATACGGCTCAGTGCCCTCTATCTCCACATTCTGCTCACTTGGATTCTTACCTGCCTCCACCCACTTGAGTGTCTGGCTTGGTGCCATATTGAGATATGCCTTTCTTAATGATTCATCCTGCTGTGGAGAGATGCCCTCTGTCCTTAAGTAGCAAGGACCTCTTCCCTCGAGATTTTCCATGACCGTTCCGTATACACGCTCTGATGTGGTGAGACCGTATTTTGTCTCGTAAACCTCTCCAAGAGAATTGACCTGCTTTGCCCCGACTCCCTGTGCAATTGTTCCTGTCGGTGCAATTGTGTCCTTGCATCTGAGTGCGATAAATCTCATCTCAAAGGTGGTCATCTCAGCTCCGCTTCTTATGCCCATCGCATATCCTGCGCCTGTATTAAACGGTGGATACCACATCTTGTGCCTTGAAAATCCCGGATTATTTGGTCTGTATAAACCGGCCGCTCCGCCTGTAGCACAGAGCACCTTTTTAGCCCTGATTTCATAGGCTGTAGCATCCTCGATTGAAAATCCGTATGCACCCTTTATGGTGTTGTTCTCAACTATATAGTCCGTGATATTGATTCTGTTTATCACTGTACAGTCCGTAAGCTTTGATACAGCTTCTGCCAAAAGCGGCTTCATGTTCTCGCCGTTTATCTTGATATTTCGGTTTCCTCTTGCTACATACTCACCGTTTTCATCCTTTAATATGACAAGTCCAAGCTTTTCCATCTTGTCCGTCACACGGTTTAAGCCCTCTGACATAGTCATGAGTAAGTCTTCCCTTACTATGCCGTCAGCATCCTTTTTTGCGTAGTCTACATAGTCCTCAGGCTTTCTGCCCTTTACTATGTATGCATTTATCGCATTGACACCTGCTGCAAGGCATCCGCTTCGCTTTATGTTCGCTTTCTCTGCAATTATAATCGAATAATCCGATTTCTCACGGATGGTGAGCGCTGCATAACATCCCGCCGTGCCACCTCCTATTATGAGGATGTCCGTGTGTAGGATTTTTTTGTTTTCTATCTTCATTTATCTCCCTCTGCTTCCTCTTTCAATCACAAGCTTTAGACTATTCTTGTATCTAAATGTAGAATACATCCTGCTCCTGCATCTCGCTGTTTTCCATCAGGTATGTTTTCTCTTCATCAAATATATACAGCCTGTAAATCAACACATGCACTTTCTCGCCGACTGCTATCAGATCCTTTTCCAGTGAGCGTTCGCCGACCACCTCGATGCCGTTTATGCTGACTGTGATATCCATCCTGTTTCCTCTGAATACCACATCTGTAACGATGCCCTCCTCTGCCGCTGACTGATAGCGGTCTAAGTTGCCACTCTTTGATATCTTGATAAACTCAGGTCTGATTACCGCCTTGTCGGCATTTTCTATCCTGTCAAAGCCCTTTAGCCTGTCATAGTTTTCAACGACTGTGGTGTGTCCTATAAACTGCGCCACAAAAGGTGTATCAGGCGACTTGTATATCTCAAGAGGTGTACCCATCTGCTCTATCGTGCCGTGGTTTGTGATAATGATTTCATCTGCCACCTCAACAGCCTCATCCTGGTCATGTGTGACGAAAATGCTTGTGATTCCAAGCTTTTCGACCAGCTCCTTCAGCCAGGTACGAAGCTCACCTCGCACCTTTGCATCTATCGCGGCAAATGGCTCATCCAGTAAGAGCACCTGTGGATTCGGCGCCAGCGCCCTTGCAAATGCCACTCTCTGACGCTGTCCTCCGGAAAGCTGATTCGGATATCTCTTTTCAAGCCCCGATAAACCTGTCATCTCAAGAAGCTTTGTAACACGCTCCTTTATGAGCTTTTTCGGCATCTTCTGAAGCTCCAGCCCAAATGCCACATTGTCGTATATTGTCATGTATCGAAACAGCGCATAGTTCTGAAACACAAAGCCTATGCCTCGCTTCGAGGCCGGAATATCATTCACTCGCTTTCCATCTATATATATGTCACCTGAATTTGGCGTCTCAAGCCCTGCTATCATACGAAGAAGTGTTGTCTTGCCACTGCCGGACGGACCAAGCAGCGCCACAAGCTTTCCCTTTTCCACTCCAAAGCTCACATTATCGGATGCCAGGAAGTCTCCGTATTTTTTGTATATATTTTTCATCTCAACGTACATATACGTTATCTCCTTCCTGCTTTTCCCATGCAGCAGATTTTATTAGTGTAAATCGTATTTTCCAAGTATATCTCAGTGTAATTTCTTAAATTTATGCTCAACTATATTTCTTGCAAAAAGAATGATTAATGCAATAATTAACAGTATCGACGATACAGCAAATGCCGATGTTATCGAGCTGTCTGTGCCCGACATATACAAGGCATCAATCTCAAGCGGCAGTGTAAATGTCTCGCCTCTTGTCTTCGAGAGCGCATTTACCGCGCCGAACTCGCCGAGTGCTCTCGCCGTACAAAGTATGATTCCATAAATCAGGCTCCACTTCATCTGCGGAAGTGTTATTTTCCGAAATATCGTAAAGCCGGATGCTCCCATCAGCGCTGCGGCTTCTTCCTCATCCTTTCCCTCTGCATTGAGCACCGGTATAATTTCCCTTGACACATACGGAAACGTGACAAATATCGTAGCAAGCACAACTCCCGGTATTGCAAAGGTGATTCTCACATTCGTGCCGAATATCTCATTGAACCATCTGATAACCGGATAAAACCACCCAAGCCGTCCGAAGGTCATAAGATACGCAAGTCCTACGATGACCGGAGAAATAGAAAACGGTATATCAATAAGTGTTGCAAGCACCTGCTTTCCTTTAAACGAAAACCTGGTCAACAGCCACGCTGTCCATATTCCAAAGAAGGTATTGATAACTACCGCAAAAACTGTTGCTATCAAAGTCACCTTGAGTGCTGAAAGCACGTAGCTTGTTGAGATAGCTTTCAGATAGAATCCAAGCCCCTCCTTTAAGGCACTTGCCATCACAGAAAAAAGCGGAACTATAAGCATGACAAATATGAAGAGCACCGTGACAGTGACGAGTATTATCTTTGTGATCTTTTTTCTTCTTTCAAGCTTTACCTGTTCGGTCATCGCATTGTGCTCCTTTCCTGTTTGTGTGCATCGCATTTGATTTATATGCAGCCTTCTACAACAAATTAGTGCGCTGTGACTGTTTAACCTGCACTATGTTTACAAATAGCAGCAGTAAAAATGATATGACAAGCATCACAAGTGCTATGGCAGTCGCGCTGGCATAATCTATATAGCTAAGCTTCTGCATGATGACGTAGGATACCACCTGCGTCCTGTGCCTTGCACTGTTGCCTGATATGTAGATGACGCTTCCGTACTCTCCTATGCCTCTGGCAAAGGCAAGACCAAAGCCTGTTAAGAGTGCCGGGCGAAGCTCCGGAAGTATTACCTTAAAAAATGTCTTAGAGGGTGTGGCGCCAAGCATATAAGCGGCCTCCTCATATGTATTATCCATCTTTTCAAGCACCGGCTGTACAGCTCTTATTACGAAGGGAATGCCTACAAAAACAAGTGCCACAACTATTCCTGCCTGTGTGTAAGCTACATCTATTCCAAGCTTGCCAAGGCCCTTACCAAAAAAGCCTGTGCCTGAGTACAGCTTTGAGAGCGTGATGCCCGCAACCGCTGTCGGCAGTGCAAACGGAAGCTCTATAAGTCCGTCAAGCAGCCATTTCCCGGGAAAATCGTACTTCACAAGCGTCCATGCCACGATGAGTCCAAATACCACATTTACGATTGCTGCGATAAATGATGAGGTGATGCTTGTGATAAAGGCATTCCTCACATTCTCCTTCATGATAAGTGCCACAAAATCGCCCGGCGATATCTTTAGCGAATACACAAGCACTGATGCTAACGGAATGAGAACGATGACTGAAAGCATCGTGACCACTATTCCAAGCGAAAGATGGTAGCCCGGTATGACTCTGGTCTTTATGTTCTTTGATTTAGTTTTCTCTTTTGCTGTTTTATCAGTTGCCGTATATTTCATCGAACATTGCTCCATCATCGAAATATGTCTTGTAGGCTTCATTCCATCCGCCGTAATCCTCTATGCTCCAAAGCCTGATATTTAAATCAAACTTGTCGGAAAACCGGTTTAATATATCCTGATTGGTTGGTCTGTAGCCGTTTTCGCCAATCAGCTGCTGTGCCTCATCACTGTAGAGATACTGTAGGTATTCTTTGCTTACCTCTTGTGTTCCGTTGCTCCTTGCATTGTCATCCACAATAGCAACAGAGGGCTGTGCTAAGATGCTGACGGACGGATTCACTATCTCATACTTGCCCGGATATGAATCCATGGTCGTAAGTGCCTCGTTTTCCCACGCTATGAGCACATCTCCCTGACCGTTTTCCACAAATGTGGTTGTTGAGCCTCTCGCACCCGAATCCATAATTGTGACATTTTCATACAGCTTCTTCATAAACGATTTCTGTTCCTTTAGGCTGTCATAATTTGTCTTCGCATAGCTTAGCGCTGCAAGAAAATTCCAGCAGGCTCCGCCACTACTCTTTGGATCAGGCGTAATCACATCCACATTCTTTTTCACCAGGTCATCCCAGTCACTTATATGCTTTGGATTGCCCTTTCTTACAAGTAAAACGATTGTTGATGTGTATGGTGCCGAGCTGTCAGAAAACTCATCAATCCAGCCCTTATCAATTAAGCCGGTATTTTGTATCAGGTCTATGTCATGCTCGAGTGCCAGTGTGACAACATCTGCATTACAGCCCTCCACAACCGAGCGCGCCTGTGCTCCCGAGCCGCCATGTGATTGAATCACATTTATCTTTTTGCCGTGCTCGCTCTCATAGTAAGACTCGAATATTTTGTTGTATTTCTCGTAAAACTCTCGTGTCGGATCATACGACACATTGGTTATGGTGACTGTGCCGTCATCCTTCCTGCCTGAGCAGCCTGTCAGAAGAAGTGACAGAATCATCACTGTCGACAGCAGAGCTGCCGTATATTTATGTATGTTTCTCATGTATGTTTCTCATTTTTCATGTTACAGTTTCCGGCAAAGTAAGCTTATGCCGTCAGTTTATATGCCATTAGTTTACTGTAAAAAGCGGTGTGGACAGGTATCTTTCTCCTGTATCCGGAAGCAGCACCACGATATTCTTTCCCTTGTTCTCAGGTCTTTTCGCAAGCTCTGTTGCAGCATATATTGCTGCTCCTGAGGATATGCCAACGAGAAGTCCGTCGCTCTTTGCAACCTCTCTTGCCTTGTCAAAAGCGGCCTCATTCTCCACCGGAATCACCTCATCCACTATATCCATGCGCATGACCTTTGGAATAAAGCCTGCACCGATTCCCTGTATCTTGTGAGGCCCCGGTCTTCCGCCTGAGAGTACCGGTGAGCTCTTTGGTTCAACAGCTACTATCCTTACATCAGGATTATGGTCTCTTAATCCAAGCCCGGTGCCTGTACAGGTGCCGCCTGTTCCGACAGATGATACAAAGATATCTACCTTTCCATCTGTATCCTCCCAGATTTCCTGAGCGGTTGTAGCTCTGTGGATATCCGGATTGGCCTGATTCTCAAACTGCTGTGGAATAAAGGCATTGCCATAATGCTCTTTAAGTCTCTGCGCCTCATCAATTGCACCCTTCATGCCCTCACGCCCCGGTGTGAGCTTTATCTCTGCGCCAAGCGCTGTGACGATTTTTCTTCTCTCAACGCTCATGGTATCAGGCATTATAAGTATCAGGTGAAGCCCCTTTGAGGCTGCCACAAATGCAAGTCCGATTCCGGTATTGCCACTTGTCGGCTCTATGATTATTGTGTCCTGATTTATCTTTCCATCCTTTATGCCCTGTTCTATCATAGCTGCCGCCACCCTGTCCTTTACACTTCCAAGTGGATTGAAATACTCCAGCTTTGCTATGATTTTTGCTTCAAGCCCAAGGGCTTTTTCATAATTGGTCAACTCCAGAAGCGGAGTGTGACCTATCAGCTCAGTGAGCTGCTTTGCAATTTTTGCCATTGATATTACCTCTTTTTTGTTAATGTTTGTTTTGAGTATGTTATGAGTTTGTGCTTAGTTTGTATGGCTGGGATTTCCTACCATTCAAATATGATTTCTAAGTTATTGATATGTTACCACTAATTGATATTTTTGTAAATGTAATTAGGGTTATTAATATTTGTTAGCGGGCTATAAATTTTATTGATAGCAAATGGACGACTGCACAGCATGGGAAGACACACCGATGGCACACTGTCTCATATCTCCTCGCCTAGTATGAGTAAATGCTGCCACAGACAGAGTTTATAAGGCACGGAAAATCAAACGCGCTTTTTACCTTTATATCATTCTCTATGCTGTGTTGCTTGAACGAGTATTTTCCGTGCCACCTTTTGTCTGTGGCGCATATAACTCATACACGGCTCGTCAAAAATCGACCGTGCACCATCGGTGTGTCTTCCCATTCTGCGCAGTCGTCCGTCCGGTATCGAACTTACCATAAAAAAAGAGTTCTATCATTCGCAGACACAAAGTCTGTGAAAAATAGAACTCTTTTTGGTCTCCCTTTGGCTACTCCGCCTGTTCATTTGCTTTATCGGTTCTCGTGATATACTTGATGATATACTTGATTCCGACAAAGGTTCCAATCAGGATAAGCATTCCTATTATAAACGGTACTACCGGATTTCTGACAAAGCCTGCTATGATGTAGGTCAGGCATGATATGCCTGCCACAAGCACAGCGTACGGAAGCTGTGTGGATACATGATTCATGTGGTTGCACTGAGCTCCTGCCGATGCCATGATGGTGGTATCGGATATCGGTGAGCAGTGGTCTCCGCATACTGCACCTGCCATACACGCTGAGATTGAGATGATCATCATCGTATGGTTTGTGCCCGAGAAGATATTTACTACTATCGGTATGAGTATACCGAAGGTGCCCCATGAGGTTCCTGTTGCAAAGGCAAGGAAGGCTCCCACCAGGAATATGATTGCCGGGAACAGTCCAAGCAGTGGTCCCGATACTCCTCCCACTAAGCCTGCGACAAATTCCTTGGCTCCAAGGCTCTCTGTCATGGTCTTTAGTGTCCATGCAAAGGTCAGTATAAGTATTGCAGGTACCATTGCCTTAAAGCCCTCAGGGATTGAATTACAGCAATCCGTAAAGCTTAATACCCTTCTGATTGAGTAAAAGCATATGGTGATTATCAACGCAAAAAAGCTTCCAAGCATAAGACCGATTGAAGCATCGCTGCCTGCAAACGCATCAACGAAGCCTGTTCCGTCAAAAAAGCCTCCTGTGTATATCATTCCGATGATGCAGCTTATTATGAGCACAAGAATAGGAAATACAAGGTCTATAACCTTCCCCTTGCCCTTTATAACATCCTGCTTTGCCTCCGCATACGGCCTGTCTCCTGTGGTAAACAAATCACCCTTTTTGGCATTGGCTTCATGCTTTGCCATCGGACCGAAATCTACCTGTAAAACAACAAGTGTCACCATAGCGATAATAGTAAAGAGTGCATAATAATTGTATGGAATGGCCTTTATGAAAATAGAAAAGCCATCCTCTCCCTTTACAAAGCCGGTAACCGCGGCTGCCCACGATGATATAGGTGCAATAATGCATACAGGCGCTGCTGTGGCATCTATCAGATATGCAAGCTTTGCTCTTGAAACCTGATGCTTGTCGGTGACAGGGCGCATCACACTTCCTACTGTCAGACAGTTGAAGTAATCATCTATAAATATGAGTACTCCAAGTATTATAGCTGAAAGCTGGGCACCAATCCTTGTCTTTATGTGCTCACTCGCCCACTCTCCAAAGGCCGCCGAGCCGCCTGCCTTGTTCATCATGCTCACCATAACACCGAGCACGACTAAGAATATCAGTATTCCCACATTGTACGAATCCGATAGCACTCCAACAAGTCCATCCTCGAATATGTGAAGCACTGATCTCTCAGCCGAAAAACCCGGCTGAAATGCATTTCCATAAAACAGTCCGCCAATCACTATTCCAACGAATAATGAGCTGTAGACCTCTTTTGTGATAAGTGCCAGAACTATAGCCACAACAGGTGGAACAAGTGCCCAGACTGTGGCATACATAGAAGGCACGTATTCTGCTGCCAGAATCATTATTTTATCCTCCGTCTATCCTTTATGCTCTATCTGTCAACCGCGCCGACAAGCTCTGAAATATCCTTTACTCCATACCTGTCCATATACTCTGCGATGCCATCCACTATCTGCTCTGTGGTCTTTGGATTTACAAAGTTTGCTGTGCCGACTGAAACAGCCGTAGCTCCGGCAAGTATCATCTCTATAGCATCGGCAGCATTTGTGATACCGCCCATTCCGATAATCGGAATATTGACTGCATGTGCTGTCTCGTAAACCATGCGCACTGCAACCGGATGAACCGCCGGACCGCTCATGCCGCCTGTCTTGTTTGCTAACACAAAGCTTCTTCTGTTTATATCAATCTTCATGCCTGTAATTGTATTGATGAGCGAAACCGCATCAGCTCCACCGGCCTCTGCTGCCCTTGCTATCTCTGCAATGCTTGTGACATTTGGAGAAAGCTTCATGATAACAGGCTGCTTTGCATATTTTTTAATCTCGCTTGTGATTGTCTCAACACCCTTTGGATCTGTTCCGAAGGCAATTCCGCCCTCCTTAACATTAGGGCATGAGATATTTATTTCCATCATATCAATAGGCTCATCCGCAAGACGCTTTACCACATCAAGATACTCGTCAAGCGAATGACCGCAGACATTTACCACAATCCTTGTATCAAACTGCTTTAAAAAAGGAATATCCCTCTTGCAGAAAAGCTCGATGCCGGGATTTTGAAGTCCGACTGCATTGAGCATGCCGCCGTACACCTCTGCTACTCTAGGTGTAGGATTACCCTCCCACGGCTTATTCGCAACACCCTTTGTAGTGACTGCACCAAGTCTGTTTAAATCAACAAACTCGCTGTACTCTGCACCGGAGCCGAATGTGCCGGATGCAACTGTAACAGGATTTTTCCACTCAACACCGGCCACATTTACTGACATATTACTCATTACAGCTCCACCTCCTTCGCATCAAAAACAGGTCCCTCTTTGCATATACGCTTGTTGTTTACATTGCTGTGGGCATCCTTGTCCTTTGTTTTGCATACGCACGCAAGGCATGCGCCGATTCCACATGCCATGCGCTCCTCCATTGATATAAAACAGTCCATATCATGCTCTGCAGCGTAAGCCTTGAGTGCACGAAGCATAGGCATAGGTCCACATGCATAAATCACGTCTGCCTCAAGAGCATTCTCCTTTATTGCATCGATGACATTGCCCTTTGTGCCGACACTGCCGTCCTCTGTAGCTACAAAGGAAGCTGCCTGCTCCTTAAACTCATCGAGCAGGAAGGTATTCTCATCGCGATAGCCCATGACGATGTTCATATCGCATACTGCTGTTTTAATTTCTGCACCTTCCATTGCTGCCTGTCCCGAATTTTTTTCTTCACCTGATGTCTGCACAATGCCTGCATTTATATCCTTGGCAAGCTGCAGCATAGGCGGCACTCCGATTCCTCCGCCGATAAGGAAGGCCTTCTTTCCCGGCTGTACTGTAAAGCCGTTTCCAAGAGGTCCTAAAATCCTTACCTTATCGCCCCTGACAAGCTTTGAAAATTCCTCTGTTCCCGTGCCTTCACCTGTCACACGGTACACGAGACGGATGGTGTCATCATCTCTGTTTATGCCGCAAAGGCTTATCGGACGCGGAAGCAGCTTACTCTTGTCGTTTGAGTAAACCGATACAAACTGTCCCGCCTTTGCTGCCTTTGCAATTTTGTCTGTCTTAAGTGTGAGGTCGTAGATGCCATTGCCGAGTGAGCTCTGGTCAACTACAACTGCAATCTCCTCAAATTTCTCTGCCATTTTATCTCCCTGGTTTCGTTTGTTAATATATTTAAGCTTTCTGAATAACTTATTAACGATTTGCAAGTGCTCCTGAGATATCCTCAATCATATCCTCAACAGCCTTGCGTGATGCATCTGCAAAATTCTCTGCTGTGATGCCCATATCCTTGTACTTATCCTGCTTGTATGCGCAGATGATTCCACGTGATGAATTGACAATTGCACCAAGTCCGTCCTCATTGAAGAAATGAACAAGGTCTGCGCCCTTGCCTCCCTGTGCGCCGTAGCCCGGTACGAGGATGAAGCTCTTTGGCATTACCTTACGAAGAATCTTACCCTGCTCAGGGTATGTTGCACCGACAACCGCACCTACATAGCTGTATGAATCACCCATGCAGTCAGCTCCCCACTCTGCAACCTTCTCGCCTACCCACTCATATAATGGGCGTCCGTCAATCATACGGTCCTGGAACTCTCCACTTGATGGATTAGATGTCTTTACAAGAATGAAGATACCCTTCTTCTCCTCCTTGCATACATCTACGAATGGCTTGATACCGTCTGTTCCAAGGTATGGATTGACAGTGGCAAAATCCTCATCAAAGGTAGAATAGCTCTTGCTGCCGATCTGTACCTTTCCGAGATGTCCTGTGGCGTATGCAGCCGATGTTGAGCCGATATCTCCACGCTTTACATCTCCGATAACCACGAGATCCTTCTCGTGACAGTAATCCACTGTCTTCTGGAATGCCTTAAGACCCTCCACTCCAAACTGCTCATACATGGCAATCTGTGGCTTTACCGCAGGAATCAGGTCATATGTGGCATCCACAATAGCCTTGTTGTACTGCCAGATAGCCTCCGCTGCACCGGCCGGTGTCTCTCCAAGCTCATCAAATGCCTTCTTTGTGATGTGCTCAGGCACATATGAAAGCATCGGGTCGAGACCTACTACGATAGGTGCGTTTGTTTTCTTGATTTTGTCTACTAATTTGTTGATCATTCTTTCGTCCTCTTTATGCGTATTTTATTATACAGACAGATATTGTGATTATTAAATATCTGCATACAGTTATAAATATTTTATAGCATAAACTAAATTCTTGCAACCCAAAATATAGTAGCAGGGAGTATAGCATTAATTGTTGCTATACTCCCTGCTAATTTCACCTTTACAGCTTCCATTTTTCAATCACACATTGATGTTCTTTTGTCTTTTTATCGTAATTTATTCCAACAAGAAGCAAATTACCCTTATAATCCTTCAAGGCTTCCACATACTGTCTCGACTTTATCTGTGAAATGGCGCCATCAACATTCTTATCATATTTCAATTCAATAACAACTGCCGGCTTATCCAAATGACTCACTCTTGGAATAAAGCATACATCAGCAAAGCCTTTTCCTGTTGGTAATTCACGAACTATTGAGTAATACTCCCTGGCCGAATAAAATGCCAAATTAATTGTACAGCTTAAAGAATTCTCATCATTATACCGTAAAATAGATATCTCATTATGTGCCTTATCAATTCCGTCAGCAACCGCAGCACCATTCATATTCCACAAACTCTCAAGCAATTTTTGTGATGCTTTTATTGATTTTGATACTTCATCCCAATCCATTGTACTAATTGCATTAAGATATTCCTTTGACACCTCTCGATTTGGAATTGAAACCTCTTCCGTCTCACTATCATATGTCAGGTAGCCAAGATGTACTAAAAGTGTAAGCACATCATCCTTTGTGGCAAATGATGTCATGTCATTTTCAAATGTGCCTGTATTTATTTTCTCACTTTCACCGGCAAGCATTTTAATCACGGCATCTTTTAGACCATCCATATTCATTTGAATATAAACCTTGAGAGCCTCGTAAGTTTCAGTCTGATTCCAATAAGTACCAAATTTATGCTTTAGCATGGCTTCTACTACAGACTTCGGACTGTACATCGCATATTTCTTTACTCCATATTTGCTATGGGACACGAGCTTATATCCATTGTACCATGCCCTTGCCTCTTCAAAGTCCATATCATATCTGTCACACAATTCTCTGACCTCATCATCTGTAAAGCCAAAGTACTCTGCCAAAGCTCCCATATCTGTCATGGAATATTCCGTGAACATATTAAGAGCAGAATGTGAACCATATTTTTTAATCGGCAGTATACCTGTCATGTATGCAAGCGCTATATAGTCTTTATCCTTAAGCCAGCCTCTCAAAAAATCAAGGTATTTCTTCTGCGCTTCTTTATCCTGCGTAAATTCTCTAAACAGACAATCCCATTCATCAATAAGAATCACAAACGGCCTGCCTGTAGACATAAAAACATCCTGCATTACTCTCACAATATTTGACTTGTCCCGAAAAATAATATCCTTACACTCTATTGAAAAATCATCCGTAATGTATTCGCACAACATTTTAAGCATATCATCAACACTGTGTGTAACACTCAAAAAGTCCTGCATATTAATTTTGAGTACATCATACTTGTTAATATGTCTGTCATACGACTCATCATGACTTATTTTAAGGCCTTTAAATAAATTTTCTGCATCAGTCTTTCGACCATAATATGCTGAAAGCATATCCATGGCCATTGACTTTCCGAATCGCCTTGGACGGCTTACACACATATACCTTTGTAATGTATTTATACACTTATTCGTTTCTTTAATCAGACCGCTTTTGTCAACAAAAATCTCTGAATTTATCGCAAGCTCAAACGATCTTCCTGTCGGATTAACGTAAATGCCCAATGAATATGCCTCCCTGTTAATATGTTACTCTATATTATACCTGCTATTTACTGGTTTGCAACAATATTTATCTATTGTATTATTGATAAGCAACGTTATTGCTATAAAAATAGACTTAACTACTAATTCTACAATAACGCAGCATATTATGATTGTGTATAGATTCATATGCTGATATTTCAATTCACACTCCCACGAGAGGAACGACGGCAGGTACAGGCACAGCCACTAACCTTGCAGAATTTCAATCCACGTTCCCACGAGAGGAGCGACCATATTACACAATCGTTCGTATTCAGGTTCTTCAATTTCAATCCACGCTCCCACGAGAGGAGCGACCATTTCCAACGGACTTTGTGACGGCTTTTATGCCATATTTCAATCCACGCTCCCACGAGAGGAGCGACTTCACCGGGGACTACACCTTTGAGGTGACACTGATTTCAATACACGCTCCCACGAGAGGAGCGACACATAACGCCGGAACAGTGGGAACAGCTAAAGAATTTCAATACACGCTCCCACGAGAGGAGCGACAATGGGTGATGGCTATCAAGAGGTGCAGGAAGTAATTTCAATCCACGCTCCCACGAGAGGCGCGACGTCGTTAAAAGCCACGGAATATAAGTTAAGCATTGATTTCAATCCACGCTCCCACGAGAGGAGCGACTGAGTTTTCCCTGTAATATATCTTTCCATTTAATATTTCAATCCACGCTCCCACGAGAGGAGCGACAAACCATGAGAAAATTAACAATCGCAGAACTTAATTTCAATCCACGCTCCCACGAGAGGAGCGACCTAAACCCTTTATTTACAAGGCTTTGCGGACTATTATTTCAATCCACGCTCCCACGAGAGGAGCGACATTAACAGACAATGAAATTATAAACAATGCACTTATTTCAATCCACGCTCCCACGAGAGGAGCGACAAAAATGAGATTTTTCATTGCCGTTAATGTCGATATTTCAATCCACGCTCCCACGAGAGGAGCGACGGTCAAACTGTGCGTATGACCCTCGTCTCATTTATTTCAATCCACGCTCCCACGAGAGGAGCGACCTTCTTTCACAACTGCTTTGAGCATGTATTTAACTATTTCAATCCACGCTCCCACGAGAGGAGCGACTGTATTGCTATTAGCTTGTAATATCCTTTACAGATTTCAATCCACGCTCCCACGAGAGGAGCGACCAGATAACCCTTGCACTCTGCGTCATTGTTTGGATTTCAATCCACGCTCCCACGAGAGGAGCGACAAAAGGTCAAAAAACAACTTATAAACCATGCACATTTCAATCCACGCTCCCACGAGAGGAGCGACTATGCTATTCTAACAACTGCATTTTTGATATTTGAATTTCAATCCACGCTCCCACGAGAGGAGCGACAAGACAGTTGATGTATCGCCTTTGCTTATGGCGATTTCAATCCACGCTCCCACGAGAGGAGCGACAATCAATAATAAATTAATTAATGCATATAATAAATTTCAATCCACGCTCCCACGAGAGGAGCGACAAGGAATGGTAAAAGTATAACACTAGATACATTATTTCAATCCACGCTCCCACGAGAGGAGCGACGTTCACCCGGTCACATTGTTTTGTGACTATCAAGCCGATTTCAATCCACGCTCCCACGAGAGGAGCGACATTGTGGCGTTATAGATAATTGGAGACTAAACAAAATTTCAATCCACGCTCCCACGAGAGGAGCGACAGCAATATTGCACAAAAAATTTGTTTATTTTTATACAATACCGACAATAAATATATAATAAGATAAATAACAAGTAAAACCAAAAACCTATTATTCATTTTATTGTACAAATTTACAAGTAATTTCAGGTGCGAGACAACCGGTACATTCATGTTTACTTATCTTTCGCACCACATTTTATAATATCAATGTCTGATCAGCAGGAATCCCACGGTCAACACCAACATGTTCTATCTTCGTCTGATAACGATTTCCTAAATAATAGAATCTGAGACTATCCACATCTTTATCAATAAGATCCGTTAATATGGCCTTTAGCATCACACATTGAGCATTATCTAGTATACATTCAAACACAGAATTCTGAACTCTTCGCCCATAATTTACACATTGTTTAGCTACTTTTCTCAACCTGGTTTTTCCTTCAGCAGTTTCAGTATTCACATCATATGTAATCAATACAAGCACGCCATCACCTCATTTCCATAAAAATACAGGGTACTCATCCAAATCTCCCCTTAAATATCTTGCCAACAGCATTGCCTGTACAAATGGAACCATTCCCCATTCCACCTTTTCATTAAGATATGGGTGTGTAATAATCTCCTTTTTCTTGTTTTGCCATTCTGATAGTAATTTTTTACGAATATCTGTATCCATCAATACAGCACCGTTTTCTTTTTTTGTAAAACTCTTGCCATTTACAATCTTTTTATTAATCAATGATAAAACAAATCTATCAGCCATGACTGCTCGCAATTCTTCTATAAGATCTAATGAAAGTGATACTCTACCGGGACGTTCCGTGTGCATGTAACCAACATAGGGATCTAACCCTACAACCTCTAGCGCTGATGTAATTTGAGTTGTAAGCAATGTATACGTAAACGACAACATTGCATTTACATTATCAAGAGGCGGACGCCGATTTCTCCCTTGAAAGAAAAAATCTTTCTTTTGTTGTAAAATCAACTCATCAAATACGCCAAAATATATACTTGCTGCTTCACCTTCATATCCTCTTAACTGATTCATAGACTGTGAATTTTGGATATAATCAAGAAATTCTTTCAGTTTTATAGATGCTTTTTTTACCTTATCCACATCTATCTGCATTGAATGATCTCTAATTGCTCTTTCTAGAACCCATCTTGAATTATACACTTTTCCAAGAATACAGTTTTTTGCGATTTCCAGGCACTTTATATCTTCACTACTGCTTTGGAATTGTTGTTTCCTTAGCACGACATTCCCCTTAACTTTGCCTGAAACTCTTGCAAGAAATTTTCCCTGTGGTGTCAGATAACAAAGAGAAATATTTCTATCCGCACAAGCTCCCATTAATGCCGGACTTGTTCCTCTATATCCAAATGAAATTATTGCTTCGAGATTGTGTAAAGGTAATCTGCCTATTTCATTTTTATCATCATATACAACAACATTTTCTCCATCCAACCCCAGATAACTATTTTCCGATGTAACATACAATGTATTCAATAATTTCTTCATAACGTTTCCCCCAGCATCTTATTGATATACGATTTCACCGAACCACTTTTATCAATCTTTGGCATACAAATATCTTTTAAAGAGCAAGATACACACCTTTTCGACGTTTTGACCTTAGGTGTATAATTTCGATCATAATAATCATGCATTTCTCCAAATATTTTTTTCACTTCATCCCGAAGTTCATCTGTAAACACTATCGGTTTGCGTCTTCTTGTCTCACCATAAAATATAGCACCCTCCGTTATTTTTGTTGAAAACATTTCTTCCAGACACATAGCCTGCGCCATTAGCTGAAGTTCATCTTCGTTTGACGCTTTGGGTTTCCCCTTTTTGTACTCAATTGGATATAATGAATAGGTTCCACGATGTCCATAGAGCTTCACTCCATCTTCACATTTGTGAAATTCAACAATATCACACTCCCCACTCACACCCATGCTTCTTGAGGATACAGGAAGAGCTCTGACAACCAGAATATCTTTTCTCTTTTCTGTCAGATATGGATCATGCGCTTTTTTATGCATAAGTTCGCCAATAACAGTATGTTCATTTTCAGCCCACTGCTGCTCAACATGAATAAGCGCCCATTGTCTTCTGCAAAATTTAAAATGCTGTATTCCAGAAATCATCAGATAATCATCTTGAGAATATTCCATTAAATCATCCTTTTCACTTCTACCGTATCCGGTATCTCATCATCATTAATAGTAACTGTATAATCCTGATATTTTCTTGGATATTGTATATCATCATTTTTCTGCACTTTAACTGCATCAAATAATTTATAAGCAGGACAGTCACCAAGCTCTTTACTATGCTTAAAAACAATAAGCTCACGAACTGCCATCTTTCCTCTTGCAGCAGAATGGTCATTTTCAAACATATTTATTATTGCATTCCATAACAATTCTAGATCTTCCTCAGAAAATCCAGTAACTTTTCTTGCAAGATTTGCTGAAATATAACCTTCTACACGATACAAGCCATATGGAACAATACTCTTTCTTCCCATCTCGTTACTCTTATTCTCAGCATCTTTTTCTGTTGTAATGGCAACTCTCGTAATAGTTACCTCCTGACTAATAACAGGATCAATACTTCTTGCAAATCCAAGCTGTACAGGACCTCTTACCTGCCCACAATTCAATGAAGCTTTAACAAAAGTCGTCATTACAGCACCAAATGCACGAATATCATAAAAATTTCTGCACATATAATCCCTTAATTTTATATCTGCATCCTTATCTGACTTTTTTAGTTTTTTTAATGCTTCTGTAACCTTTTTATCTTCATCATCATTTATACCAAGACTTTTGCATGCCTCCCTGTCACTTCTGTTAAGAGGAACATTCTCCTTGATATAAATTTTATATCCATCTTCGTCCTCCTTCACAGTCTCTATGTAATTTCGGATCTTACGTTTTAAGCATACATCAGTTACAATTCCTAAGCCACTTTCCGGATCAATTCTTGGCATATTGCCAGCGTCAGGATCCCCGTTAGGATTTCCATTTTCAACATCAAATAAAACAACAAACTCATATCTGTTTTTAATAACCTCTCCCATTTATTTGTCCTCCTTTTTTTCATACTTCTTTTGTGTCTGATGATAATATCCCAACATGAATTTTCCTTGTTCTTCTAAAGACAAACTCCGTGGAAATAATACTAATTTTTTCATAAGGTTTCCTATTATTTTTTCATAAAAAATCTTAGAACCGCTACCTTTTTCACGCTCAAGTTTTTTTATATGACTATTTTCTAATTTAAATAAAATTGGAAAAACAGATGCAGGCGTAGCGCATGCTGAATTAAAATACCTGTCTTTAATTGTAGCATTTATTCCCTGATTCGCCTCCTTTTGGATTGACTCCAAAACTGAAAATAATCTTCCCAATATGTATGCAGTGTCATTGCATGTTTCTTCTAATCCCATGTAGTTTTCTCCTTCCTTCCATGAATAATTTTTTATTAAATAAGCCTTGATAATTGAAGCTCTTCCCCATGTAACATTTCCCTGCTCAGATCGTATTCTGATAACAGTGTCTGTATAAAGACTTGCAGGATATCTGTTTCCCGATAAAATACTTTGAAGTACCATTGCAGACATATTAGGGATTGGAGTCTTATCCTTTGAATTAGGATTGACAGTCTCTCTTAACAATTCATATACGCTCAGATATTTCTTTTCCACCCACAACGGTTTCACAATATCCAACCGTTTATAATGTTCTTTTATATTTTTTAAAATATCACCAAATGTGTTTTGATAAAAGAAACGAACAGATAACCTCGCAGCATTCGGTGCAAGGCATAAAATATAAAATGACTGCTCAAAGTCCATCTGAACATTATCTACATCCACATATCTTGATTTTTTCAAGCTGTCAAATATTCTTTGAAGCTGTTCCTCATTATCTATATGAGGATTCATAACAAAACTAAATGTTTTCTGATATTCTTCCATGCCATTTTCAGCCCAATAAACCACCATGGAATCACCTAATTGAAATGTCTTATCCCTATTACTCAACAAATAATTCAATGCAGTTGTATATGCAAACTCTGCATATTTTCCTACAGGTGCATTATAGCTCTGTTCCTTGCCATAAGATTCAAATGCAGGTGCATTAAACGAAACCAAAGCAGCTCCACTTGTCTGTGCTCCTGGAACACCTTTTATTCCACGATGAATTCTTGCTATCTCCGTTTTTTCACCAGTTGCAAGACAAATACCATCATTGGTATTTTCTGTCTGATGTACAACATAGTTGTCCCAAATTTTTTTAATTGTATCATTATCCTGTGCGAAATCATTTCCCATACAGAAGATGACATTACCACCCTCATTTAATTCATCTGATTTTTCTCTTACACATGCATTATCATAAGCCGTCTCTGGATTCCATAAATTAAAAAAATTACAAATTGCATTTGCCATAGGCTCATCAACATTCTTTAACAACGCTAAATGTTTTTCCTTCGCTGCCTGAAAGCACTCCTGCACCCTTGCATTAGTTCCGCTTTGATCAATCCCTAGCATGTATTTTACATTATCACAGAGAAAATTAGCTGCCACGCCCGATGAACGTGTAACCATTTCAGGAACACTCTTCGCAACTGGAAGAAAAACCTTCTTTTTTCCACTAGTCTGTTCTGTTTTTAGTGGATAAATTTCTTTGATTTTCCCATTAGGATTTAAATCTATTGCATAAGAAACCTTGGCCTGACACCAGCCTCTCTTCGGCACCAGATTATTCTCTGCAAGATTCTCATATTCTTTCACTAATGCCTGTAAGATCATCTTATCACCTCACAGTCCCTTAAATCTATTACTCCACGCTTCATCACTGCTCTAAAAAATATTGGACTAATATTGCCTCTTTCACAATCACTATAATCCATATCATATAGCATAAATCCCAAATCTTTCTCCGGAATATTATCATAAAATGTATGTATATTTTTCTCTTCACAAAGGCAAAAATTTGCCGGAAACTCACGACAGCCAAAATATGGCATATGATGACATTCCCCACGCTTAAGTCTTCTCATCATAATATCCTTAAATTTCCCGGGATTATCTGTATTATTTGCTTTTTCCGTCATCTCAAAATGTGCCTCTATAACATAAGACACATCCTTCAAAATAAGAGATGCCCTCTGTACAATATCATCCTTTGTACTTATGTACAAAGGCTTATCCGCACCATTATATACCTGTAATATATTATTTGCGGAAGCTTTACTTTTTATCTCATTTCTTCTGACACTGGTAAATCTGATTGGATTTTTCACATAGATTTTATCAATCACCCAACTCAATCCCGGATGCCAATATATCGCCTCAAGTATTCCCCTTGCTGCCGATGGAGTCATAACATCATATGAGCATCTCTCAACCTTCATTTCCGGTCGTGAGAATAATGCATAATCTCCCCATACCTTAACTCTTACACCTACTCCCATTTACAGGACATCTCCTTCCTCATAACAAGCTGCAATGTAGTCTCGTGGCTGATAATAAAAATCGGTATTATAATTTGATATCTTGTCACTTATCCACGAATGATACACTTTCCATATACCATGAAGTATCTCATCATCACTAAAACAATCCTCTATCAATCTCTCATATACTTCGCCAATATCCCAGTAATCCGGAATCCTATATTTACAATCATGTATATTATCATAATTTCCATTATTCATACTGCATTCCGTAATAAACTCATCTGCAACTTTTTCAATTGGTTCGCAATGGAGAATATCTGCATATTTATATATACGTTTAATCCGTTCTTTTGTCAGTAAATCAACCACCTCATAACGTTTCCTTTTAATCTGCCTGCCAATATATTCAATCAGACTGCATGTATAGAATAGATTATTATTATTTTTAATCGCCATAAACAACCTCATTTCCAACATATCTCAAAGTACTAAGCGCACTTACCGTATGAAAACTTATTTGATGAGTCGGATGATTAAACTTCGCCAGTTCCCAAAAAGCTGCTCTGCTTATCTTTCCATCAATATAATTCTGTATATAATTATATAGATAACTATATTAATTATAGAATACAAGAAGCTATTGCTAAATATAGTTCTGATAAAGAGTTTGTAGATAAGTATAAAAACGCCAGTCAAGAATCATTCAATGCTTTCATTGCTGAAATGGTTCTTAACTATGAGATTCAATATAATAATCTAAATGATATGTTCTTCGGAGACGAAGCATATTATAAAGATTCTCGTGATACTATTAAACGTAATAAAGAATATCAAGCAGGAGGATTAGCTTATGCAGGATATGATTTGTATAATGTACAGAAACATTTGGGAGATATAACAGTAGCTCCTAATAAGACTATTAGTGTAGATAGTAGTTTCAAATATATTACTATTGAAGATGTTCAAAGCAGTGGTAAAGTTCTTGATGATTTAAAGAAGCAATTAGATATAGCTAACGTATCTAAAGAGACTAGAGCTTTTATACTTAAACAATTCTCTAAAGATAAGTCAGAAGTAACAGATGCTCAATCATTTATTACTCTTGATGAATTTGTTCGTAGAATGTATCTACGTGGAGAATATGATAGTTATAAAGATTTAATCGAAGCTCTTTATGACGAAACCAAGCCTATTGATAATGTTAAACTAGGAGAGTTATCTAAGAAGATACAAGTTCAGAAAAACTTCTATTATGATTTAGAAATAGATAATGATGCTAAGTTAGCTAATCCTATTCAGATTAAAAATGCAGAGTTCGTACTTATACCTAGATTCTTAGGCAATAGTGAACTTGCTGCTTTAGCTAAATATATGACTGATAATAATATAGGTCAAGTTAACTTTACTACTACTGAAAAAGCTACTACTAATAGAGTACTAGAGTTTTGGGATTCTCATGGGAAGTTCCCCTCTAAAGAGAGGTTGAAACAGTTTAACTTGGATATTCAAACTAAGTATAAAACTGGTTGGTATTCTAATCTTTATACTCAACAAGATATTCCTCAACACATGGATGGTGAGAATAAGGCAGGGTTACAGATTGTTAAAAAGCTAATAGATAATATTGGTAATACTCCTGAAGGTCAATCTCTTATTAAAGATTTCTTTGATAACTTTACTGCTAATATTCAAGATAGTTTTAAAGATGCTGCTTCTCGTATTGGTGTAGAGATTGATGCTAAAGGTAATGTAGTATATGAAGGTAATCAAGCTAAGATAGATAATAATCAGTTTATATCTCTTATTAAGGATGAGTTAACTCGTAGAGGATTAGACAGTAATTATCGTAAGTATGCTGAAATAAATCCTGAAACTGGATTGCCTTATATGCCTGCTTGGACTAATCTAGTTCGTAGCAAGATAGAAAATATTGTAAATAGTATATTTACTAATCGTGTTACTCGACAAGTACTTCCAGGATTTCATGCTAGTCAAGTTTCAGATATTGGTATGACCGAACTATCAGGTCGTAGTGATTTAAGAGATTTGATGCAATCTAGAGTAGAAGAGAAACACGGTTATTCTCTTGGTCGTAAACTAACGTATCATAAAGACGGTAGTCAGATAGTAGAGATACTGTTACCTAAATGGATGATAAAGGCTTATAATACTTATGATGCAGAAGGTAATCTAATTAAAGAAGTTACTCTTGAAGATTTACAATCTGCTGGACTCGATACTATGATTGGTTATCGTATTCCAACAGAAGGCAAACAATCAGTAGCAGTAATGAAAGTTGTAGGTTTATTAGATGAATCTCAAGGTTCTACTATTGTTGTTCCTGATGAATGGGTATTACAGACTGGTGCTGACTTCGATATTGATAGTATCTATGGTATTTATCATACAGCTTATTTCGATAGAAATGGTAAACCTCATAAAGTCGAATATATAGATGGAGAAGATGAAGTAAGTACTTATCGTAGATATATTGGTTATATAAATTCTTTAATAGATAAAGAAACTCGTAAAGCTACTAGTTCTGAATTTACTAAAGAAGAATTTAAAGAAGCTCGTAAAGCTGCAAGAGAAACTGTTCGTAAAGCTAATGAAGAATATGATAAATTCTTAACTGACCAAGTTAGAGATTTAATAGCTGAAACAGATGAAACATGGGCAGAACTTCCAAGAGAAGTAAAAGATAATCTTACTATTACTTTTAAATCAAAAGAATTAAAATTTGGTGAAAGAGTAGATGTTATTGTAAGTAAGATGGATTTTTATGAGAATGAATATAAGAACAATGAAGCTATTGCTAAATTTGCACAACAGTATCGTAATATTCAATCTATTATTAATGAACAAAGAGAATTTTATCAGAATGTAAAGGATAATGCTGAACAATTAGCTATTAATTATGCTGATGAAACTCGTAGAGCTAGATTAGAAAAAACTATTAATGCTAGAGCAGAAATAGTAGGAGCTATGTCTCTTGAAGAATTTAGCAAGCTAACAGTAGCTCAACAGAATACTCGTGATGCTCGTAACAATAAGATAGTAGATACATTTATTAAGATAATGAATCTACCAGTATCTATTGGTGAAAACTTATCTTCTAGTAACTTTGAAGATATTAAAGCTGCAAAAGCTAATATCTTTGAAGGTTTATCAGAGACTTATCGTAATATTAATTCAGTAATTGCTCAAAATTGGTATCGTGATGCTAATATGTCCGGTGCACGTCTTAAAGCTATTTCTGTTAATCGTGACAACTTTGCCTCCATTAGTAATAAAGCTAAAACTATTATTGACGGTGCACATGGTGGCTTTAGGTTTACTTATACATATAGCACAGAAAAAGATGCAAAAGACGCACAAAGTAAATTAAGAAAACGTTTTAGAGATGTAAGTAGAGTAGGTAAAGAAGTAACAGTAGACCATAATCAGTTAGGTTGGAGTTATGATAATCTTAATATAGATAATCGTTTAATTACTCCTTATTCTTCTGAAACTACTGCTCTTATTCTTGATGGCGTAAAAGAAGGTGGTGTTCCTAATGTGGATTTATATACTTTTGATGTATATAAATCTATTGTAGATTGTGGTGCTAGTTATGAAACATCTATTTTGTTTGTTAATCAACCAGTAATAACTGAGCTTATTGCTAGACAAAATGCTAATGATAATGTATTCGGAGAAACTGGATTTAATCCTCTTATTGGATTAAGACGAGACATGTATGTACGATTAGCTAAAGCTGTTGGCATTCCTGCTAATAGTATTACTAAAAAGACTCGTCTTAAAGATGTTAAAGGAATGCTTGAAAGTAGAGGAATAAAGATTAATGAAGATGAACTTCTTGAAGAAGGAATAAAAGTAACTGAACTAAGAGAACATCTTAAAGATAATGTAGAGAACGTTGATTCTGCTAATACAGAGAATCTTATATATCAGATTAAAGCGTTAAGAGCATTTGAATATTTCAAAGAGATAGGAGACCAAATCAATTCTAATATGATGGTTATCACTAGTGATAAATTTGGTGCTGGTAAATCTGCAAATGAAATTGATAATGTTATTAATCGTATTAATGATATTAAAGAAAATAATGTTGGCCGTACGAAAAGAGGTCAACCTATTCTTAAAGCAGTTACAGAAGAAGGTAATAAATATCTGATAGATGCTATCTATCCTAAGACTAATTTCAATACTATTAATGATATTAATCAGGATGAATTAGAATCTGCATATCCTTCTTTATATTATCAGTTAAAGTATAGTTGTATAGCTACTGAAAAGATTATTCGTGATAGTGAGATATTCAAAACTCAAACACCACAATTCCGTGAATTAGTAAGTAAGTTTGGTATTCGTAATCTTCAAACTATTCAGCAGTTAGAAAGCTTTATTATTAATATGAGCCAAGCACAGTCTAACTTTGTTAATACTAATAGATTTATAACTAGAAGTGATAATGAGTTTATACCTAGTTATAATCTAAATCTTATTAGTAGTCAACAAGATACTCGTGCTAGATTATATGGATATACTGATATAGTTGGTAGTTTCGATATGTCTGATATATCTGAAAAGAACGTAGAAGAATTTATGAAATTATCCCCTGCTAATAAGGTAGTATTAATTCAAAGATATACTTCTGATAATAATCTATTTAAGAATCTAAATGTTGAGTATAAAGGTCGTCGTAATAGTTATGATAGAATAACTATTGTCGATAGTACTATATCTACTGAATCTCAATATCAAATGTTTCGTAATGCTTGGCATAACAATAATCCATTTATTAAACTTGCTACTATGGATTTGATAAGATATTCTATGGTAGTAGAAGGATATAAATTTAAAGGTGGTACAGTTAGTAAAATTATTCCTGTTGAATTATTATATGGACAAGATACTGGTATTGATTCTGATAATGGAGTTTCTTCAGCTACTAATATTATTAACGATTCAGATAGGGCTATTAATAGCATGATTCAATATGGTAGTGAGACAGGAACTTATGAAAGAGCTAGCAATGATGCAGTTACTATTGAAAAGTTACGTGACTTATTCTTTAGAACTAATCCTAATAATCCTGATGTATTAGTATTTGAGAATAAGAAATATAAAGAATCTAATAAGATAACATTTAATAGATTAGGTGTTGGAAGACTTAGCTTTAAAGAAGCACAAGAACGTGGAATGATTACTGGTAGTGAGAATAATCGTAGGTATCGTTATTATGCTAAAACTAATGATAATAATAAAACTCTACGATTATATAAACTAGTATATTATAATGATACTGTTTATATGCTGCCTACTAATCCATTAGAACAGAACGAAATTGGAGAAGTAAGCGTTAATCCTGATAATAATAGAATGTTTCTTCCATTAGATATACTAGAAGATGTTTCTATTAATCAGTATGATGCTGCTTTTATTAGTTCTGTAAATATCGGTATTACTTCTGATACTCGTAAGTTTATGGTTCTTCCTACCGTATTTGAAAGAAGAGCTGATACATTAATCGAAGAAGTATTTCCTAATAGTACTGTCTTGACTTCCCCCATAAAGGAGCAACAAGTTGATACTTCTCGTAAGTACATTGTGGCTATTACTGATAACAATACTCTATTAGAAACTATTGAATCTCTTGATGCTGCTGGCGTTCATGATTATGTTGTTGCTGCTCCTAATATGAATTATAATAATATTCGTAGGATTATTAATGAACGTAATAATGCAGATATTGCGGCTAAGAGATTACAAGAAGCTATGACTAAGTTAGATGCTAACGAAGTTCAACTTAGAAAGAAAAGGTCTGATAATTCTGAATCTCCTTATTATGCTCAACTTAAAGCTAGTATTAATCAAACTATTAATGACGTTAATGTTAATGGTATTGGATTTGTTCCTGTTTTACAAACAGTAATAGATAATACCGGTTTTAGACCTAATGGATATTTCAGATATGAGAAAGAAGGCAACGTTTATATTATTACTAATTTAGGACGTATAACTACTAAGTCGATTAGTCTTGCTCCTGATTATTCATATAGTAGAAAGACTGTTATTAATAGTATATCGCAATTAGAATTTCCTAGACGTAATGCTTTAACTCAAGTAGTTAAAGAAAATGCTAGATTAGATAAATTCGCTAATAATAATATTATTCGAGTTCAGACAGAAGAGAACTTTATTAATGAAGATGTTCTTGAATCTGCATTAGTAGATAACGATAAAGAAATAAACGAATATATTTCTCGTGTAATCGAAAGTGTTGAAAGAAGTAATGCTAATGTTGAAGAAGCTGCTCTTAATGATGCTTTCCGTTCATTTGCTGCTATTGATTTACGTTCTAATACAGCTACCAAGTTAAATGATAATTTACGTGAACAAGCATTGAAAATTATTAATGGTTATACTAATAGGCGCATTGATGATTTCTTATTTGATATTCATAATTTCTATACTACTTATGTTACTAATCCTGATGGTACTTATCAATTAGATGAAAACGGTAATAAAATAGTAAAAGAGAAATGGAGCATAACTAATAAGAAGTTATTCGACCGTATGTTAGAAGATGAAACATTACGTACTCGCTATGAAATGTTCTTAGATGACATTAATAGATTCGTAGAAGATTATTCTATTATTGAAGCTATTCAGCCTTACGATATTGATGAAGCTCATAGTGTAAGTGAAACAGAAGAAGAAATAGAAGGTTTACGTAGAACTAATGATATGCTTAAACAAATCAAAGATAAGTTCAAACGTATTAAAGACTTAGATAATGTAGTTAAGCGTAGCACTAAGATGTACTTTGATAGTTATATTACTAGTCTTTCTAGTGACCCTCGTGTTCAATCTAATATGCTTAGTATTACAGAAGCATTTGAAGATGAAAACTTCTTCCAGTTTTGGTTAGCTGATAGTCAAGAGACACATATTCCAATAGTTCAGATAGTTCTAAAACAAATGATGAATCAATTAAGAACTAGTGAGATTAGTGCTCGTGATAGAAAGATAGCTTTCACTTCAGCCATTTCAGCAATTATCGAGGACGCAAAAAACAACGGTATAAACGTGTCTCTGAACGATATTTTGGACGAAAATGGCAACCTTTTGCTGCCATATAATGAAGAGTTCACCGACAGGCTTAGGACGCTGAAAGAAGCCTTAAAAGTGGCTCAAATCGAAGACCCGAATGGTCGGGACGGTCTTATATACAAGAAAACTAAAGACGAACTAGAGAAGTTCTTAATAGATAATGTAGAAAGAGAGAACGTAAAAGAGTTCTATCAAGAATACTATGATATGAATCAAATACTTAATAAGTATCCTCAAACTTATGTTAAGTTAATGAAGCTATTACATGAAGAAGGAGATATATTAAGTACGATGATTGATAATGATTATAGTACACTTACTGTTCAGAATGAGAAGCGTCTTGATGAAATTCAAGGAGAACTTACAGAGATGCGAGCTATTATTGATATAGATGGTAATTATAAAGAGAATTATCAAGAAGCTAATGCTGTTAATAATTACTTATTACGTAGACGCCAGTTAAATAATAAGTATAAAGAGAGTAAACCTAAAGATGCTTTTACTATTCGTTATAAACAAGCTATTGAAGGTTTACAATATCCTGAAACTTCTGAAACTTATAAAGAATCAGTAGAATGGTTAAAAGCTAATACCGATTATAAGTTAAAAGGAGAGTTCTTAGATGAATTAAAGAAGGCTTATATGGATACTCGTCTAGGTAATCCTTTCGATAGTTTCGTTCGTACGATGGCTTATGGTAAATATGATTCAGAAGGAGTTATTGATGGTACTAAGTTTACTGATGTTCAAATAGCTAATTTAAAGAAACATCAGGAACAAATGTTTGCTGCGGCTGTTGGTCGTGTTAAACCAAATGAACAAAAGGCTCAAGAATGGTTAGATAATCATATTAGTTATATCAATACTGTTTACTACGAAGCTATGTATGTAGCTATGAATAAAATGGGCAAAGAAGTATTTGATAAATGGTATACTGATAATCATGTTGTTAATCCTATTACTAAAGAATACGAACCGTTGCCTATTTGGAGGCAAATGGTAGTTAAGGATGAAGCTAATAACATGGAATATAGTGCTAAATACAAATGGTTAGAAACTAAAGTTAAAGACCAATATAAGAATCCTAACTATGATGAAGTTAAGTTACAACCTTCTACTAATAAATATCGTAATGATAAGTATTATGGAATGAATAATTATCAGCAACAGTTATATAATGAAGTAGATTCTCTTCTTAATGAACTTGTTAAAGATAAGCGTAGTCGTGCTTATATTAATCGTGGTTATCTACCTAATCAAGCTATTGAACAACCTAGTCAAGGTTTTACTGATTATTGGCAAGACTTTAAACGTAGTCATGGTTGGTATGATACTCCTAATAAATCTGATATAGAACTTAATCTATATAAGAGATTTAGTAACGCTCCTATGCTTCATAGTTTATCGGAAGTTAAGTTACTTCCTATTCGTGAACAACAAGAAGGAGAAACTAAAGAAGAGTATCTAACTTATGTTCGTGAAACTCAAGCTAAGAATAATGAGTTACGTAAACAAAGAGCACAGGAAAATGCAGAACGTAATAATCCTAATGTTCTTGAAAGACTTAATTCATTTATAGATAGTATGTATAACTTTAATACCCGTAATGATATAGCTAGATTAGCTAAGATTACTAGTAATCAATTACGTAACATGGACATTATTAAGAGAAATCCTAATGATAAACTTATGGATAATAGATTACTTAGTAGAATTACTGGTAAACAAGAAATACGTACTACTAAGAGTGACGATTCAAATATAGTTAAACACTTCGAGAATCAAGTTCGTAAGTTAGTATTTAATGAATTTGAAATGGATGAAGGTACTCGTTCTAAAGTATCTCGTGTTATGCGTAATATAGTATCTAGTAAGTTTATGATGTTAAATATTACTGGTGGTATTGCCAACGTATTATATGGTAAGACACAGATACAAATGGAAATGGCTGCCGGACAATTCTTTAAATACAAAGACTTCCGTAAAGGTGAGAACGAATGGATGCAGAATATAGGTAGTTATTTAGCTGATGCTTATAATGAAACTACTAATAACGAAACTAATGCTGTTATTAGATTATTCAATGTTATTGAATCTGATATGGTAACAGAACGTTATGGTAAAGGTAACAATCCTATGGGTAAATTAGAAAATCTGTTGTTTATCCAACAAACCGCAGGTGAACATTATATGCAGAACGCTACATTGTTAGCCATGCTTCATTCTCATAGAGTTGTTGCTGTTAATGGTAAGAATAAAGTAATGTCATTTGAACAGTTTGCTATGGGACTTAGAGAAGAAGCATTGCTTAAAGTTCTTCGTAAGAATAATCCTGAATTAGTTACTAAATATGAAACATTCAGAGATAAAGTGCTTGAATCATATATTGAGAAAGAACGTTATGTTAAGTTTAAAGCTGATATAATAACTGACTTCTTACGTTCTGTTCCTAAAGAGATAAGAGAAGAGTTTAAATCTACCTATAAAGAATATACTAAAGAAGAAAGAACTAAGTTCGAGAATCATCCTTCTTTTAGAGAAAGTCTTATCTTGAAAAATGGTGTTGCTACTCTTAAACCTGACAGTGGTCTTACTAATGATGATATTGCAGCTTTCCGTAATAAGGTTATATCAGTTAATCATCAGATACATGGTATCTATGATAAAATTGGTGCTAATCAACTACAACAATCATGGTGGGGAGCATTACTTATGCAGTTCCATAAACACTTAGTTCCGGGATTCCAAAAACGATTTGGTTATAGACTAGGACACTTCGATGGTATATATAATGAAACTAGAGAATCTGTAAGTAAAGGTACTTATGTTAGTCTAGGAGAATTTATAGCAATGCCATTTAAGAAGTATTATGAACTAAATAATGATAATGAACTTCAAACTGTTCGTACACTTCAAGGTATAGCTAAAGGTTATGCAGACTTTGTAGGTAATCTTACTACTTACTATAATATTCTACCTGAATATGATAAAGCTAATATTCGTAGATGTTTAGGTGAATGGATAGCTATTACTAAAGCAGTAGCATTATTCGTAGTTGGTAAGTTAATGCTTGACGATGACGATGATTCTACGCAAGTAGCAGATTATATCTTATATAGTGCTGACCGTCTAATGTCTGAAACTATTCAGTATACTCCGTGGGGTATGATTAACGAAGGACAAAAATTATATAGTCAACCTGTTGCTGCGTTAAGTATCGCATCTGATAATCTTAAATTACTAGAGGCTTGTTGTAGTTATATAGTTACTGGTAACTCTGATGATTTATATTATAGTTCGGGTAGTTACTCTGGTGAAAATAAACTTGCAGTAAACTTCTTTAAACAAGTACCATTAGTTAATCAAATTAGAAAACATGAAAGACTTGGTGCTAATAATAGTTACTATAAAGTTCGTAGTAGTCCGTTTAGTGGTTTAGGTCAAGTTATTGCTAATATGATTACTGGTGAAGATGAAGAATAACTAACTACTTAATATTACAACTCATGGTGAAGTCGGATTGCTTGTGAAAGTAGTCCGACTTATTTTGTTTATATCAAAATAAATACTACCTTTGCAGTGATTAAGTACCTACCGTCTCGGACTGTTGTACGGGATTCAGCATTAGCTGTCTGACTAACTAGATTAGTTGCGTGTAGTGTGGAGAGCTAGGGAACTCGATTAGTCTTAGTACTTATAAGTACTATTTCATTTAGGCAGTGTCTCCGCCCTAGTGCAAAACCTCGGACGATAAATAGAAACAAAGCTACAAGGATTAGTAGAATGATTGTCAATAGCGATTGATTTAGCTTCACTACCCAAAAAAGAGCCGAATACTATTTACTCCGTCTATGACCTCACTATACCCAAAAAGTTCCCAAATGTTCTATCTAACGAAGAACATCTTCCATGAACACTATCCCCAGTGCCGTTAGTATTATTGTTTGAGTTTATATTTAAGAATTTCTTTTAACTCATCTTTGTTAATAGTACAAACATTTCTATTACTTTTTAGTTTGATATATTTATTAATACTAGATTTTAACTTATATCTTATTGTTTCAAGATTATAAGACTCTATTTTTGTTAATTCTCTTTCTATCAAATTAAATAATTCAATAGTTTCTCTTTCTGTTAATTTAATGTCTAACATATTGTAATTAATTAAGTATACAAATATACTATTAAATTTTTAATTAACTTAGCTTTACTATATCCCGCTCGCCTATCGGCTCGCTTTCCTCCCCCCTAAAGGAGCTGGGGTAACAGTATTTCCACTCCTTTACGGGGGATTTAGCGAGCTTGCGAGCGTAGTCAAGTCCGGCAATACAACTATCTTTAGTACGTTGATTTTATCCAAGTACAGTTTAAAAAAAAGAACTATCAACAGTATTGCTACTATTAATAGTTCTAAGTTCATTTACTTTCTTTAATATCTTTCTTTGCTCTTGCATATCCTTTGATATAACCTTCAACAAAGCGATTAGTACATAATCTTCTCATATCTAAAGAACAAGGATTATAATCACACTTTCCACAATATCTACTTAATCCGTCTGATTGATATGCTTTTACTTTAACACTTACTTTTCTTACCATAATATAAAAAGAGTACTAGTATTTCTACCAGTACTCATAATGTATAACTAAAATGATTATTACTTATTCGTTCTTATACTTCTTCTCTACTTCTTGTAGTTTCAGATAGATATTATTACGAGCTTTAAGTTTAGGAAGTGATGCAACACATCTCATAGCTTTACGAATTTGACTGTGCATAAACTTATTCTGCGATTTCATTATTTTCTTCTTTTTCAGGTTCAACATAAGGATTCCAAGTATTCATGAACTGATTAAGTTCAACTACGGTTTTCTCTCCATCATATTCATTATCAGTAGTTTCTCTAAGAATTACATGAAGAGTATTACCGCCATTTTTATCTTGCATACGACATAAAGAATCGCATTGATAAATCTTATTAGGATTTCTAGGATTAACTACTTTAGAACAGTTATTCCAAGTATCAATAGATAATAAACCGTTTATTTTCAGCATGATTATTCATTTTCTTTAGGTTTAACATTAAGACCATATTTAGCCCATTGAAGAACAAATCCAAGATGTGCCCAAAGGTTATTAACAACTTCTTCCATAGCATATTGTTTGCCAAGTTCTTCGCTGTAATTCTTTGGGTCAACACAAGAAGAATGACGAACTGTATCAAAGCCAGTAAGAGTATGAGCATTAACAACAGTAGTTTTTTCACCAACTGTCATTACTTCTACATCAGTAATAAAGTTTTCAACATCTTCTTTAAGAATCTTAGTACCATCGTTATTCTCTGAAAGAGGATAATAAGCAGCATCAGCTACATCTTTTGGTGTCCAACTCTTATATCCGTCAGGATAAGTAACTTCATAACCTTCTTCTTCAAAAGAATGATTACCAATTCTATGACCTTTGTCATTAGCTTCTCTTGCAGTCATTGGTTGAAGTTCAACCATTTTAATTCCAATTGCTTTCATAATTTAATTGTTTATTGTTTAAAATTAATAATTAGTTTATTTTCCAGTACTACCAAATCCTTCTGTACCTCTTTTAGTAGTACCAAGCTCTTCAAGAGTTTCAACTTCGTCCCAAGTAATCTTCTCACGATGACGAACAAGAAGCTGACAAACACGGTCACCTGTTTTATAAGGAAAACCATTTATAACTTGTTCAAGTTCTTTTATAGCATCGTCTGTAATTTTTTGAATATTATTAGTAACGTGCATTAACTGACGAGTAGACATAAGACTATCTTCTACACAACGAGACAAATGAATGTTAGTACGATTCTTGAAAATAACAAGAAGTTCACCTCTGTAACCACTATCCAAAGTCCCTACGGAGTTCGGAAGATAAACATCTGTTTTAGTATTGCTACTACGAGGTCTAATTTCCATTTCGTATTCATCAGGAAGAGCAAAATGTAATCCTGTATGAATAATCCATCTATCCTTTTCTGTATCATATTCTATACTCTTAGCATAGATGTCGCAACAAGCATCGCCTTTTTTACCATAAGTAGGTAATGGAATAGACTTATCTTCCCGCCAAACTAAAACACTTACATTATCAATATCTTGTTCTAGTTTCTCGAAGAGTTCGTCCTGTGTTAATAAACCAGAGTTAAACTCAATAATAGCATTAGCTATTGCTTTACTTAATTTACTCATTATAATTATTGTTTTTAAATTTATGATAAGGACAGTCAGTAGGATTATTAGGTCTTCTCCAAGCAGTAAAACCATCTGCGTCTTCATTAATACATTTGTAGACTTTATAATAATAATACTGCTTTCTATCTTTCTTTACTAGATGAGCACAGTTACCACAAGTCCTTACTTTATTCTTCTTTTCCATATAGATACTTTAATAAATGAACAAACCTAATTATAAATATTACAAATAGAACATGACCTAATATTGGAACAAAGAATAAAGCACAATTAAGAGTAACTGTGCTTATTACTTCATCATCTAATCTTTCCTTAGTAATCTTTAGTACTATCCCAGTTATTGCAATCTGAATAAAACATTCTATAATAGGGACATCTAATAAGATTGTTTTTAATACAGTTTCTAACTCCATTCTTTACCACAATTAATACACTTAAAAGCAATTGGGTCACTTTCTTCTTTACGTGGAACTTCTTCTAGTTTAGCACCACAATCAGGACAACGTGGAACAATAAATAACCCAATTAGTTTCTTAATAAAATTCTTTATTCCCATACACCTGCTAAAGCATAATTGAGAGCTTTAAGACTAGTATTATAGTCACCCTCAAATACGGTATTCTTTAAACGAAGCTCTTCTGTCTTATAATCTTTGACGTTGGAGAAATAACCAGTAACAGCGTTATAAGCACCATAAGCTGTACCTGCTATCTGTCTTTGTCCAACACCTTCTTGATAATACTCGAAAGTATCACAAAGAGTATTTAGTTTCTGCATAGATATTTCAGCAGCTTCATAAGCAGAATTGTTTCTTTGGAATAAACCATTATATAAGTTTAATTCATTTACTCTTTCAAATTCTTCCCCCGTAAGGAAAACTGCGGACAAATACTTCTTTACTTCTGCGTCAGATACTTTATCTTTAAATAGTACTTTATACATATCTTCTTCCTCTTCTATCTTACGTTCAGTAAGACCGAGTATTTCAGGAACAGTAAGTATCTTAGTATTGACACCTCTATTATGTCTAAAAGATATATAGCTTTCAGCAGATATTTTAGCAGAATGAAGAGCGTTCATACAAATAACTCTTACAGGAGTAATCATCATTTGTACAGCACTACCACCATCATGGCTATTAGTAAAGACAAAGTAATGTTGAATAGTATCATTAACACCGCCAATATTAATATCCTTGTCAAAACTAGCTGACATGAATATCTTTTGTCCATAACCAAAGTAACCTGCTCTATCAAGTTTAACTCTACCACCAAGAGCATCATCGAAGAATCCGAAAGCCATTTGATTTTGTACTACTTCATAACGAGACTTTACTTTCCCAAGAGGAATGTTAGAATCTGTACGATAAGTTGCAAATTCACCAGGAACATCAACAAATTCAAATTCGTTAACTACATTAGGAAATATAGAACCATCACGACTAGCGCCATTATCATGTGCTGGCATTTTAGCAGATAATTGACATTTAGCAACTGTATAATCGAGTTTAGCTTTTACAATAGCTTCTTCTGTTGTCTTACAATCACTAACGTCTATACCTATTTTACCTCTCCAAGCAACTCCGCGAGCTTTAAACTTATTTGTATAACTTGAATCTCTAAAATTAAATTCCATAATTATATGTATTTACTGATTTCTATCATAGCTTGTTCACGAGTACATCCAAAAGCATTCATTATTCTTTGAATAAGTTCTTCTACCCAATCTTCTACTTCAAACATATTATTTAATTATTAATGATGTATTACTTTCTTGTTTAGCAATAGTAAGTTCAGCGTTCATATCTAAATTAGTAGCAACAGCAGACTTACTAGTACAAGATTTAAATTCTACTTTATGAGGATTTTGTCCAATCCATTGAGCAAGATTAAAGTTAGTAACATTTGCAAGTTCTGATAGACGAATATGAATTGATATTTCAGTATCAATAGAGAACACATCGTCAACAGTAACATCTACAAATGAAGATTGTTCAGATTCCTGCTCTTCTATGGGGGAACTTTCAGCTTTCATGTGAGCACTGATAATACGAGATAGATACTCAATACTAAGGCTTTCCTTAATTTCAGTACTTGCAAGATATTCAGTAACTATATCCATAAAATGTTTGATAATGTCGGCAATACGAACATCGTCTAACTTAGTAACAGTAGTATTACGAGAATAGACTTTATAAGTACTACCTTCAATTACTTTATTACCGGACTTGCCCGTAGAACCAAACATTATAACAGCTTCAAGAACTGCTTCTTCAAGACGTTCAAGAGTATTATTTCTTGTTTTCTTAATTTGGTTAACACGAGCAACTTCGTCACTACATTCTTTAACGTCGCACTGATAACGTTTAATTACTTGAAGATAATCTCCAATCTTGTCTTTAAGATTATCTTCTGTAATACCTAGTTTAGCAACAATTTCTTCTGTTGCTTCACCTTCTTCGAGTTGCAAGATAATATCCTGCAACTCTGCTTTAATACTAAATAGACTATTTCCCATTATGTTTTGGTTTAAAAAACGGTTTGTTTTCAGTACTGTAACAATAGAAACTATTAGGACATCTCATGCTTCCGTACTTTTCACAGTTAGAACATGAACGAGTAACTTCTTTATCCTTTATCTTTAATAGCTTCTTTGCTAGTTTCTTTAGGTTTTTCATTTTCAAATATATTTATAGGATAGTTACCTTTGTAATTATCAATAACATTTCCTTCAATAATAGAATCGCCTTCTTTAATAGCTTTTACTCTAATATTTATATGATAAGTACGTTCTTTTAACTTACTACCAAATTGAGTTACTAATTCTTTATTATTATAAATAGCTACATAAAGACCTGATTCATATTGTTGAGTAATTATCTCCACATTACCAAGTTCTTTATCCTTTATTACTGTTCTCATATTCTTCTTTAATTAACTTATTTTGTTCATTTATAGCATTAATAATAAGCTTACGAGAATCCCAAAGACTTTCAGAACCAACACTTAGATAATAATGTTCAAGTACTTCTTCATTAGACATCTTTTGGAAGTCTACGATATGAGGAGTAGCTTTAATAACATTATCGAACTTATTGGTAACATCATTCAATAGATTATATAATTTATTACGAATAACTACATTATCTGTATTATTTTGTCTTATTCTAGCAATAAGAGCAGGAATTATCTCACCGTTTTGCATTATCTAATGATTTAATATATTCAATAGCTTCATCACGAGAATCACACAGTTTATCTAATTTAGTACTACGTTTCCAACCATCTCTTTCATTAGTAATAACAGTGACACCATATTTACCTTTGAAGGTTATACCATTAACTTCTCTATTATAAAATCCATGTTGATTATCTTTTTCAGAACAACTTAGTTCTACAATATGATTACTAATAGTATGATAACTATCAACAATAGGAGTAAAGAAATTACTTCCTTTAACTATATTTTGAAATATTTCAGCTCTTTCCATATTACTTAGCTAATAATTCATCAAGATAAGCATCTAGATTCTCGATAATCATATCTAATAATTCTAATTGCTTTTTCCATATCATTAGATTAAAATGACCGAGAAAGTTATCAGTTCTACGAGTATAAGAAGCGTTACAATCTTCATAATTACTTTTAGCTTCTATACGAGTATTCTTTAAATCTTTTATAAGACTAGTAAGAATGAATACTTGTCTTTTCTTATCCTTCTTACTTATTTCAGATATTATATCAGAAATGCTGCTATTAATATTAAGCTCCATATTTACTTCCGGTTTGATTACGACACCATTCAAGATTAGACCAATGATTATTAGCACTATTACCGTCTTTGTATCTAACATATTTATATACATTAGGTTTAGGATTAATAACAAATGCTTTAGCAACGAGAGTAGCTATAAATAGCTTAGAACTATTACCATTGTGAAACAATGTAACATGAGGTCTTTCACAACCTTTACCACGATACCACTTAAGATAACGCTTACGATTATCAGACCAAACTCTTCCATCTTCTCCTACACAGTAGTTAGGGAATCCTGAAATAGTAACGAATCTGACTGTTGTTTTAATTTCTTCCATACTTTCTATTTAAATAATATGCACGACGTTTAGCTTCTTCAAAGGAATAAATCTTCCTATGCTTAATAATATGATTAAACAAGTCAATAGGAGCATAAACATCAGGACTTCTTTCAATCTTATTACTAAGATAATCATCAATCTTTTTATATAGTTCTTCATAGGTTATTACTATGTGAATAATTCTAAGACCGTGAAAACAAGCATTATTGTCGTTAGGTTGTCTAACAACAATATATTTACCTTTATCTTCTCCTTCTTTCATTATCGGTTTTACAAATATAATAAATCTTACTAACAGAGTAAAGAAAATCTTACTGTTTTTAAACATACGAAATTAGCGATTCTAAGGCTCGCTGTTAAACGCAAGGCAAAAATAGTATAGTTGTTCAGGTAAGTATATTAAATCGCACAGAGACGAAATATCGGGCATTCTCGTTGATTTCCCCCGTAAAGGAAGTGTCGTTAGTGTACACTTCCGGTAGTCCTTTTGAATATAGAACAAGAATTTATCTAGCTATCAGAGTATATAGTAGAAACACTAGCTTTACAAGGGAACAACAAAAAGCCCTACTGCTAATCTCTCGACTAACAATAGGGCAAGGTATCAAACCATGACTTACTTTAACAACTTATATACTACAAGGGTATCATCCTCTTCTTCTTTTTCTAACTTAACGTTAGTATCAGATGTAACACGAATGCTCTGTATTATATCAGAAGCATTAACAGAATAATAACCATAATCTGAAACAGATACATTTCGGCATTGACCTTGAATATCTTCTGTAAGAAAACCTAGATATATTGATTCTTGTCCTTCCACTGGGTCGAACTTAACCATTAATAACATCTTTAGTTTATCTTTCAGATGTATATCTTTTATTATCAGTTTCTTCTTCTTATAGTCTATATAAGATTTATTATAATTAACTTTCTTCTTCGATATTATTTGGTAATCCAGTAGGCTCATTATTAAGTATTTTAATTAAATTCCCATGACTCGGGACATTCTTCACTCCTGACCTACATCTATATTCGACAAACGCTGTCTTACCAATAAGTTTATCTTTATTAAGAAGATAACTTTCACGAGTAGAAGCATCACCAATCGGCATACATTCAAAGGTTTCACCATTAACATCATTACGAAGAACGAATTTACTAAACTTAGGTCGTTTAGCTCCTTCGGGAATAATATCAATAATCTTGAATTTACCATCTAGTATTGGTTTACTTTTGTACATAGTAGAATTACGTTTGCCAAATTGATATGTAGCATAAGGATTACGAAGAATAGCTCCCTCGAACTTAGCTTCAACAAAGAGGTCTCGATATTTAATAATATCTTCATCTCCATTAAGATTATCGTAAGTATGAATAAGTACGAAACGTTTCTTATTATTCATGTGATAATCAAGAATAGCTTTAGCATTAACGTAATTAGGCATCTTAAATTTACCAAACTCTGATTTCAATAATGATATACGACTAGTTTGAATCATATCATCAATAGCTAAGTCGTAACACCAAAATTGAAGAAAGCGATTATATGGACTTTTAAGATTCTCGGCAGCACTTAGAATATCATTTAGTTCAAGACCGGGAATATATAACTCTCCATCTAATACTAAATTATCTTCTAACATACGATTGAATAGCTTGTCTGTAATAACATCATCTAGCAATACATTCTCCAATACAGGACACTTATATTCAAGTCCTTTACGACTACGAAATACAAGTCCTTTAGTTTTAAAGAATCCTTCACCACGCATAACAGCAGATATATTACAACGAACACCATTAATCTTCATTTGAGCTAATAGTCCTTGTTCATTATTATATTCATATATCTTAGCTAACATAGGAAGAACAAAACCTTCGTTATTAGTATTGTACTTAGGAAGATAACAATTAAGATAATTAATTAAATCACCTTCATTTGTTATTTCAGCAGGAGTATTATCATACAACTCTCCTAATTCAGTACCGCCTTCTCTACGTTTAGCAGCAACAATGGTTTTCCATTCTTTCTCAACACCTCTAGGTGGAATATATTCGGATGTAGTACCTGTCTTGCCAACGATACCATACTTTAGAATTATCTTATGACCTAGTATTTCTGCTGACCAAAAGATAGGTTTACCTTGTGCATTACGCTTATAAAGAGTAATACTTTTCGATTCACTCATACTTCTTCAATTTTATATTTATTAGGTTGTTCACGCATAAGACCAATAGCAACTTCTCTATCTATTATCATAGACTTATTAGTATCTATAACAATAATCCTAACTTTAGAATTAGGAGAAGAAGACGTAACAGATTTCCGCTCCTTTATGGGGGAAGATTTAGTAATCCGTTTATTAATCTTAATAGTTCCCTTTTTCTTTTCGTAAATAATAGGAGGATTAACTTCTTCGTATTCAAGATTTAATTCATGTCTCTTTTCAAGCAATGATTTATCATATCCTAAATATAAAAGAGCTGCCATTATCCATCTATATCTAAAATGAATAGTTTGAATATAAGGATAATTAGGTAAATCTAATTCTTTTAGATAATCAGCGATAGTATAAGGTATTCCCTTAGTTCTGACATTATATTCAATCATTCTTATATCAGAAGCATCTAGTTCATAACTAAATGGGTCTACGTTGTTTAACTTCATTTGCTGTAAGTCTTACAATGATATACTTTTCCGGTTTACCTATTCTCGCATGATAGAACTTAAAACACTTTAGATAATCAGTACTTTCAGTCCATTGTATAAAGTTTCCTTTAGACACAGATGTATTAGCTTCATAATTAAACTCTCTTGGAATCTTATGACTACTATACATATCTTTATATAAGTACTCTTTAATGATAGCTAAGTGTTCAGGATTATCAAACTCAAAGTTACCATAAATCTTTATCTTAGAAAAGTCAATTGGTGTACCGTCGGAAAGAGCTATACGAATTAAAGTATCAGGATTATCAACCATTTGTTGCTTAATATGATTAAGATACTTCTCTTCTTCATCTGTCAAAGGGTACATAAAATAATAGCTATAAACATTTCCGCTATTACCGAAACTGTTTATAGCTATTCTCTTTAATGGAGCAAATGAATTAAAATCAATTACTCTACGTTCTTCTTGTGTCTTCGGAAATGACACATATTCTTCTTCTCTATTCATATTCAAATAATGATTCAGTTTGTTCTATAAACGAATTAATAGTTTCTCTTGAATACATAGTAACTAACTCCGAGAAATCTTTAGCACCATAACTTCTTGGAATAACAATAGGTATAATACCATATTCTTTTCGTAATCTACGAGCACCACGTACTCCTGTCAAGTCACAATCGAAAAAAGAAATAAGTATTCCATTATCATTTAGCTTAGATTGAAGCCAGTTATATTCGTAATCTTTGAGAACATAGCTCTCCGAAGTAACATTAATTACTCCTATTTGAGACTCTGACAAATTCCCCCGTAAAGGATAGGAATGTAACCAGTAACTTAATGCTAGATTGTCCTTATATGATTTAGTAATAATAATTATATCATATTTAGGTTTATCGAGATTAAGTATTCCAACAAGACCATTATGATTAGTTATAAACTTGATTTCTCCCTTACTTCTATCTCGAAGAGGAAAATAACATTCGATATTATAAATACCGTTACTATCAAGTCCAGTAACATAAGCATAACAAGGGTCTGATTCCTTATATGTATATTTAGGACTAGGTTGACAATACCTATTAATATACATTTGGTCGACAGGATAGACAAAATGAGTATTAAGCCAATGTAGACTAACTCCCCATTGTCTCCAGATATTCTTATCGTTATTAGTCCAAGTTCTAGTAGCTATTTCAATAATTGGTTTACTAGCTTTGATTTTAGATATTACTTGTTTAAGTAAGATTTCATTCTCTTCATCTACTTCTCCGTCATATATTATCTTACGGAAAGTATAAGCTATATGCTTTAATATATAATAGAAATCTGCTTTATTAGCAACATTTATATGACGACCAGTTTGAAAACTTAAAACATAAGCAACTATATCAAAACAATCGCCAAACAGTGAGCCATTAAAATCACGAGCTTTTAGTTTATGTTTATTATTGAAAGCAAAACCTAATGTTGGATGATTATCAATACGTAAAGGAGAGCAAATAAGTTCATTATTTTCTACACAATTATTAACTACGGATACAGGTATACCCATATATTTAGCCATAATCATTTCTTGACTAACCTTAGATAATATAAACTCTTTTGTTAAGTCTTGTTTTATTCCTCTACGCATAGTATAACTAGATAAAATAAGCCTAGCTTTTACACTAGGCTTACAACATTATTAACGAAATATATTTGGATTACTTAGAATGGTAGACCGCCATTATCTTCTGTTTCAGGAGCAAAAGCAGAACCTTCAGTAGGAGTAAATCCACCTGCTACACCACCTGCAAAACCGCCCATAGGCATACTTGGATTAACAATTCCTGCACCCATAGCAATACCACCAATACCGGCAGCAGTTCCAAGATTAGGAGCTTTTCTTTGTTTAGACTGTACACCATCCATCGGAGCAATACGTTCTTTAGTAATGTCAAACATAAGACTTGGTTCTTTGAAATGGTTAGCATCGAGCATGAACTGTTCTTCAAAGATTCCTTGACCTACAATATTTGGGAATACTAAATCGCCTTCTTCTGAACCTTGACCGGAGAAAGCCCAATCACCTTTGTTCTTATAATAACGATTAAGTCTAAACCAGAATTGTCTAGGTTTACCTGTCTTATCAAGCAATGCAGATTTACCATTTTCTCCACTTGTTTCAACAAGTTTAACTACGTTGTCAAATAGGATTCCCCAAGCTTTAATAACATCTTCGGTTCCTACCGGTTCATACTGACCATTATCATCATAGTCAACATAACCAAGTTCAAGCATTTCAGCTTCTTCATCAGTCATTTCACGACCTTTGAATACAACTACATCAAGAAAATGTTTAATCCAAGCGAAGTCCATATTAATAAACTTCTCTTTAGAACCGCCTGGGATATAGTCAACATTACTTTCATAGGGCCAAAATGTCTTACTAGCAACACGAACATCAGCAGGATTAGTATGAAGAGAAGTAGCTTCAATAACAAGCTGTGGAATAGCTTTTCCTGCAAATGCTGGACGCATATTGTTATCTTCCTTCATAGTTACCCAAGCAACACGAGCATGAAGATGTCCAACAAATAACCAAAGATTATTAATAGCATCTTTATGAGAGAATTTCTTACGAGCAGTAGTTCTTGTCTCATTACTAATACCTCTGCGACGCTTTTTAGTTGTAGTAGTTGCAGCATTATTAGCTGATTGATTAACTACCGGTTCTTCTACTTTAGCACTTTCTTCTTTTTGAGTACTCATAAAATTTGTTTTTATAAAGATTAATACTAACAACAACAAGTTGTACAGGCTTGTTGTTTATTGCAAAGTTTCCAAATATAATAATTTTTTAAATCATAGCCAAATAAAAAAGAGCTAAATTCAATTAAGAATTTAGCTCTTTATAATCTAGCTTTTATCTAACCGGAAGAAGTTCTTATTTAGAAGATTGACGAGCAATCGGTTCTTCATCGGCTTTGAAAGAAATCTTATAAGCGTTAACTTCAACAGTTTCTTTTTCATCACCAATAACTTTACCAGTTTCAACAGCAACTACGAACGGTTCGTTCAAGTTAACCTCGAATACACGGTTAAACTTCTCTGCTTCGTCACCGAGATTTTCTTTCAATTCCGACCACATTGAAGAATCGGAGAAAGTCAACGGCAAACCAAGACCAGTAAGATTGGAAGAAGTAGAAGTACGAGCACCAGAGTAAGCACGAGTAGTAGGATTGTAGTCATCAATAGTAACTTCTTCTACTGACTTACCAACTTCTTCTGCGATTCTTTCTTTGTTAAGTTCAAATGCAGCCGCTTTCTGTTCAGCAGTCATACGAACACCTGCAAGTTTGATTTCTCCGTTCTTCTCAAACAAAGGTACACCTTTACAGATACCATATTCACCGAAGTTCTGAATAAGAGCAGCACGAGCAGCTTCTGTACCAAACTCAACATTGTTCTCTTCGCACCATGCCATTACTTCGGCATCACGTTCAGCAATAGCTGCATCAATATCAGCAATATTACTAACAAACTGTACGTTATCACCGGGAACAAGACCCATAATACGAGTTACTGCACCTGCCAAGCTAAACTTAGCTTTAGTACTGTTAGCAGTCAATGTAGGTTCATTACTAGCTTGCATTACTCTCTTACCGCTCTGAACGGCAGACATTCCAAATTGAAGTCCCATAGTTGTAAAAATTTAAATGATTAATAATTATTAATACTAGGCTTAAAGCCTATTGTTATCTTAGTTTTTGTCTTATTTCGTATCTATTGATTAGTAATAGTTAGACTTCTATCACTATCAAATCTCTACAATATCAGCATCACTGATATTCATGTTATTTAATATCTTAGCTTCTGTTGTTTCCATACAACCAAGTATAACATCAGCACCTATATCACGAGCAGCTAGTGTAAACGCTCTATGTCCAATAAGAATTCTCATATATTTAGTATATGTATCTTTACTAGCAAGTCCAGCAGTTACAGCGTCACTATAACTAAAATGTCCTATACTAGTAATAACTCTGTTATCTACCACACGAGTAAGTTTATATTCAGTAATATAATCACAAGGAACATTAGGTATTCGGAAGATTGGAACTAATCCTTTAGCTGCAAAATCTTTAGCTTGTTGTTGATTAGCTGCAACTCCGAACTTATTATTTAACTGATATTCCTTATATATAGTACCATTATAATCTTGATAATTTCTAACTGGATAAATACCAATTTCGTCATTATCAGAACTAGCATTAAATTCATCAGCTTCTTTCTTGCTTTTGAATCTCCTACAATACTCTGGTATCTTACTATCAATATAAACATTATTACCGTCTGTATATTCATACAGAGCTATATAATCTTTAGTGCATTCCCATGTTATAGCTGCCTTCAATAATAACGCTTTAATTAAGTGAACGTCTAATGTAGTTTTACCATTAATAACTCCTAGATGTTCAATACAACTAGTGAATGGTAAACCTAGTTCTTTAGCACGACTATATATTGCAAGACCGTCTTGAATAGTTTTAATACCGCACTTATCACTAGACATTACTGATTTCAGATACAACTCTAACTTACTCCTATCATCGGGATTGTAAATGTCTAGGGTATTCAGAGCAGAAGCCATAATCATACTATTATTAGTAGGTTTTGCTTTTGGTTCTGTCTTAGCTAGAGTTTTTTCATTCTCTGTCTTTACTTCTTCCATTATTTCAAAAGTCGCTTATTGATTACTCTACAAAGATACTAATTTCTTTTATAACTCCAAAGATTAGCATCTATTATTCTCCTATTATGAAATCATTTTCACTATCTTTAACTATTTCATAGTCCCTGCCTCCTTTCGTTTCTGCTAGCTTCTTTTCTTCGTTCGTACCTTTACAGTATATCTTATATATTATATTAGGTACAGAACTAAAAGATAGATTAGGTATTCGATATTTTAAGTCTCGTATTGAGCTGCAAAGAGGTGAAGTGAAAATCACTATATCTACAACTCCTATAAAGCTCGTATCAATAGAATTATTTGCCGACAGTACTTTCATATAGTCGTCATTAAATAGCTCCAAATTTCGCGTTCTCTGCGCTCTTGCCTGCATGATTACTGGCTGTCCGATTTTAGCTCCCGTCTTATATACTTTCGGTTTACCTTTCTTATCATAAGCCTGTATTCCTTCCATATCATTATGATAGTTTCCGCAATAGTCATATTGTAGAATACTCATTCCAGTTTGGAATATCTCACCATTAGTCATAATAGATTTACCTTCATATTTTATATTAGCATTTAGGTACTCTGTTATCTTTCCGGCAAACACTCCATTCTTTGAAATAATAAGTATTCTTTTGCCTATATTTTCCTTAACTATATCAAGTATTACATCTAGCTTAACAATATTATCAGTAACTACCTTAGTACGTTCTCTAATAATATTATAAGTTTGAGTAACTCTCTCGACTAAAGCACTAGGATTATATAATTCATCAATCTTACGACACATTGCATCAGTCATATCCATTTTAGCAGACCAACCATTACTTTCTGCTACTTGTAATCTACAAGTTTCAGCAGCAATATTAAGTCTAGTATTACCAACACGACATTCTTCTAACTTTTCAAAAGTACCAAATATAGTAATACTTTCATTAATATATTGGCTGCATTTATCATAATAGATTCTATCAGCATCAGTTAGAATAACACCCTTTTGGTACTCCTTTATGGGGGAATGAATAGAACGATTAATTAAGTGGGCATAATTAATTTCATATACTTTAGGAGCATACTTATACATAAGTACAGCATTATCAGCAACACTATCAATAGCATTAGTAGCAAGTAGTTTAAACTTAAAATAGTTACCACTATATTTCTCTGCAATCTTTCTGAACTTCTTTACATTAATAGTAATAAGTACATCTTTATGACTACTAGGACTAGGTTTATACGGAGAACGCTCAACATAATCACGAGTGAGTATAAGACATCGCTTATCAGTTATTAATTGTTTATGAATCTCTTTAAATTCAGAAGTATTATCAAGATAATAATTAATGTTAGCCCTATCTTCCATAGTCTCTGTTATAATAAGAGACGTTAAATCAGGAGTTTTAGCTACCATTTTATCTAACACCATTGTAACAAAATTCATTACACTTAGTGGTTCGGATAGAATAACACTACCCACGCCTTTGTTAGCAGACCATTTATTAGCAGCTTCATTATAAATATCGGTTACATCATTCATAATACAAGTTGTTCTTTATAATGTTTAGGATTAACAAGAGCATAACTACGATTGAGAGGACTACGTAGAAGAATAATATCTGTATATTCAATAGTATTCCAACCAATATCTTCAACAAAAGATAAGATTAAACATTCTAATAGTATATTATAACCTACTACCATTCCTTTAAAACTATCATAGTTAACTTCTTTCCCTAAATTACTTATACATACTTTTCTTATATCCATTTTATCAATCAAATAAAGTATTTCTCATTCCATAGTATTTCTTAACTAAACGTTTACCTTTACCTTTATTATTACGACTTTGTTCTATTGGCTCTATGATAGCCATAGCTTCATTATAATAATATAAGTAATTAACATTTAATTCAGATATATCAGTATCATCAACAGTATTACATATAGAAACACGTTGACCTGAACATAGAGAACTTTTCTTAACTTGTTCTTCGTTACGCTCATTCCAGCCCATACTCTCGACTTTCATCAATGTTCCCCCCGTAGAGGAGATGTAAAACCTTGTATTCCTTTGCACTATATCTGTTACTATCTTTCCGTCTACAACATGAGTAAACTCTAGTCTATACTTATGATTAACATTTTGAGTACGACAGAAATCAAGAATAGATTTAGCATTACGAAGAGTTTCCATAACAGGCGTTCCATTAATAAAGTATTCAGTAACACATTTAGCTACAATAGGAGAATTATATCCTTTAGATAAATCCTCTAAGAACATCTTAGGATTCATTCTACCTTTGAACTTACTACTACCTCCCCGTTTAACAGTAAGATAACTATTAACACCTTCAGTTACATATTTTGTATAATATGTAAATTCTAGCTCTAATCCTAGATGTTTCTCCCACCAATGACAAATATCATCGGCAGTTTGTTCTAATTCTCTAGGAACAATAGTTACAATACCATCAGTATTAGCACTTATAACATGAATACCTGCAAGTTCAAGTTTCTCTATTAACATCAATAAGAATAACTGACCATTAATAGTTACTTGATACATTGCTTTCTTGTCACATAAGAATGACTTCTCACTTCCCATTTTACCAAATATACCAGCATTTGCTACAATCTTTAAACAAGCAGCAGCAGTAGCATGTTTATCTCTCTCTATATTATCAAGAGATTTATCTTTAGCTAAATGTTTATGTTCTAGTCGTTCATCAACAATAGTATCAGCTATACGAAACCATGCTTTAGGAATCAAGTGTTTCTGACATACTTTAAGACTACGTATCATATTAGGATAATAACTTGCAACATCTCTGTCAACAATAATACTATCAGAATTTTCAACATATACAGCCGGAATCTCATTTGAATGTAAACCCCCAGTTGCGATGGTATAGGACGTGCCCATAAAGGTAAATTCCCTGTCAAATTCGCCCTTTTCTCCACGTAAGGTAAGGGAACGTATGTCTGATAAAATATCGTTCAATTCAGGCGTTGAAAATGCGATTTTATCTGACAAGATTTCGGAAACCAAAATTTTCCTACGTATTGTCTTAGTATCAATAAAGGCTTTAGGATGTAGACCAGTAAACTTACTATATAGTTTAACAATAACTTTATCAGCTATTGTACTTCTACTAGCAGAATACACATCTACCTTATATTCTTCACTAATACGATACCTTAAAAGAACTTCTTCCTGATTCATTCTGATTAGCTCGGCAACAATATATACATCATTGTCATTATAATCAGCCATTTCATTAAGATATTCTTTAGGAATAAATCGCTCAAATACATTACGATAATGAATATTAAGTTCTCTATCAGTCATTCCCTTTGCTTCAGGTAATCTCTCGTGATAATAATGTCTATCTAAATCACCAATAGGTGGCATAGTATACTCTTTTAGATTATACCATTTAATATTAATAGAAGTCTGTTTAAGACTCTTATGATAATGGTCTAATCTAAATATTTGGAATAAGTCTAAATCTCTAAATGCAACGTTATTACGAAGTATAAGAGAAGTAAAATTATCAGTCCAAAGAGTATCATTATTAGAACTGCGAATAACTCTCTGTGATGTTTCATATAAGAATGTGATTAATTTACTAGTCTTATCAAATTGATTATAATACATTAATAATGCACTTAACATTAAGCGGTCGTACTTTCTGTTATTGAAGCCGAAATAATCAGCTTTCTGCTGTAACCAACATAATAAATTAAATAAATCAGTATCATCATCTTCATATAAAACAAAACGTTTTTTAGGTATTGTTTCTAAACGCTGTTTTATATCTGCAACAGTAATTTTATCAATAAGAGGAATAGCTTTTCCATCATCATCGACACAATCACTAAATACTTTAAGATAACTACGTAAATCAACAAATACTACTGAGAAGTAATTTCTAGTTACTTCGACATCATAACACATAGAGTTCATACTTATACTTTATTTATTGTCCATAACACAAATATAAACGATTTTTACATCTACTACAAGCTGTATATAATCTACGAAGAGTTTCATCTATATTTCCCCAAGGATTACCAGTTCTAGTATCAAATACAATATCGTTTATATCTACATAAACATCAGCATAAGTACTTCCTTGTGCTTTATTTGCAGTAAGAGCGAAACCATAATCTAAATCACGACTGAATTTTATCTTATTAGTAGCTTTATCTAATAGATTAACTAGTAATAAGTTTCTTTCCCTAAATTCATAGTATTCTTTCCAACGTTTACTTCTATTATATTTATCAGCATTAATAGCATTATAAATATAACCTTCAGCTAATTTATAATAAAGCATTACATTATTAAAATCAGAATGGTCTACTACAAATAAAGGTTTAGTTTTATTACCGCCATTAACTCGTATAAAGGTTACATTAAACCCATGAATATTATCTCTATTAGTAAAGTTCTTAATATCATGTATTATGTAATCTTCTGAATTAATAATAATAGGTTCTTTAAAATCATCAATAAAAGTATTATAAGACATTACTAAGTCATTCTTAGTTAGGACTGCTTTAGCACTATCTTCAATAATATTTTTACGAATGAATTTATTCCAGTCAGATACAGATTTATTAGTATAAGTAACAAGACGACAAGTATCAACATCTCTAGTAAACTCTTCATTATAGAATCCATCTATTACAAGAGATTGAAACTCAAATGCACCACAAGTATAATAACCTTTAGTTTGAGTAGAATCAAAAGCATACCGATTTCTATTGATAAACTCTAGGAATTTCCAAGTTTTATTATCAATATCTTTTCTCAATATCCTTAATAACTCACTAACAGGATTAGTTTCTTCTTGTCTTACAATTTGTCTAAGAGTATAAAACTTAATATTATCAAAACAACGTGAACGAGTTTCTTTAACTGGCTGGAGCTGATGTGCATCACCCATCCAAATCAACATACAGCCAAACTGTTCACATTCTCTTTCTATAAGAGTTTTAAGATTAATACCAATCATAGACGCTTCATCAACAATATATAATTTATATTGTTTAATCTTCTTCTCAGCTAAAGGGTCAAAAGGTGGATTATTAACATCAAAATCAGTAACATCTGTATTAAGTCTTAAACCTAAATCACTAGCAACAGTAGATGTAGCATATCCAGTAGATAAACGAAGAACACGAGCAGCTTTATGAGTAGGAGCAGCAAGTCCAATAACAGATTTAGCTAGACCACATCTTTTTATTACTTCACGTATCATATATGTCTTTCCAGTACCCGCAGAACCAATAAGAGCACGTTTATAATCACCTTCAACGTAACCTCTTTCTATAAAAGCTACAAGATTATCATAAGCAATCTTTTGGTCACGAGTAAAACTATTTAAGACACTATCATCTTTCTTAGCATCATCAAACTTTTCAAAATTCATTGCATTTCAATAAAAATTTATCAATATTATCACTACATTTAAGAATATAACCTTTAACTGGCAATCCTATCTTAAATGGAATATAACAACTAGGCATAACACAATAAGCATCAGTACATCTAACAATTTTAGTAGGTCTACCATGACTATCTAACGCACGAGTATATATTGTTTTAAAGCCTTTACATGAGTATGAACGTTCAGATAATGTAATAAGTTCATCACTATTATTAGGTTTGAACTTATATTCATTATTATGTAGAACAATAGTACCTGTAACAATTTGCATTATTACTTTCTCACGAGGAATCTTCTTTTCCTCATTTACAGCAGATAGTTTAAAACTTAGTCCCATATTACTAAGATTTAACAATTTGATTAGGAAGATATTGTATACAACACGCTCCTTTACGGGGGAATATCTTATACTTATCAGTATTCATAATCCTAGGTAACGGAATAATTTCACAACATCTATCATCATGAACATCTATAATAATGCAATGATAAGCATTAACATCTGCATCATGAGATATAACAGCTTTAAGTCCTTCAAAATATACGTCAAACGTACTATCAGGATTAACACATTGTTTTAAATCTACAACCATATTAATTAGCTTTAGTTTTATATATTTCGTATAACTTACTAAATTCATCAGAAGGCATACATACAATAGGAACATTAGTATGCATTTGGTCTTTAGGAACAATACAATTTTTAGCAGTAACAATTCTATCATCTTCAACAAACATTGTTTCAAGAACTAAACAATTACCACCATCTAGTATTTCCTTACATTTTGGACAAATATAAATATTATCTGTACCAAATACAAGAAGCTCATCGCCACAAACTAGACATTTGCCAGTCGTGACAATGAGCTTACCATTATCTTGTTTAAACTCGTTGAGCTTGGGCATAACTAGGAATACGTCTCCTTTCTTCCATCTTAACAAGTTTAACACTTTCAAATACATTAAGAGTAAAGGCTACTAATTTATAGCTTTTCTCTTGTCTTCCAAGTCTTACTTTCTTTTTAATCATTACGTTTAGTATTTAATTATTATTTAATAGGAGCATCTGACCGCTCCGCTTCGCTTCGCTTTATTCCCCCGTAAAGGAGCTGTGTTAGTTTCAACTCTTTGCATTATATCTCTTAGAACACCATTAGCTTTAGCAATAGTGTCAAAGCTGTAAATAATATAACCCTTTACATCTTTAACCATTTTATCTTCGCCATAGGTAAAGAGAAATAAAGAAAAAGTATAATCACTACTATTAACACTATTATTATTAAGACCTGTGTTAATAGACATATTGGAAGTTTTAAGCAACTTTATTTGAAGCTTTTGTACTTCTCTTACAATTTTAATAAATTCTTTTTCTTCCATGTCGGTATATAGTTTTAATTAATTAATAATCATAGAAAAGGAGCAGACGCTTCTGCTCCAAGCTAAATAACTAACCTAATTCTATCTCACGACAGTAATTTAATTAGGGGTAAAATTAAATTAAGTTCTGTTCTATCTCACGACAGTAATTAACAACTTGTATTTTTAAACACAATACTATGTATTTATAGCTGACATTTTACGAAGAGGATTTCCCTTGCTTCAACCATTTGGTTAATGTTTCAACTTAGATTAGTCATCATCAGAGCTATCAAAATAAATAATAGTACTATTCTCACGAACAATACTATTAATAGCACGAATTAAATTTCAAATGCAATATCTACTATTCTCACGAACCATAGATATAATATACGACAAAATTTTAGTTTAACTAAACAGACAAAACAAAACGAAATATTAATCTTTATATATCTTACGATAATCTATGACACATAAATTAAATTTAGATGCAGTTATTTCTTCTAGTTTAGCAACAGCTTTATCTAAATCATTTCCTTCATAGAATATATTTGTATTTGCATTAAATGAATTTTTAAGAATATCATTTTTATCAAGAACAATAATAGTACTATTAAGCGGACTAAATACATTATATTTAGTTTTATGATGTTTTCGATATTCTTCACAAAGATTTTTATAACCTTCCAGTGTCTTTTTATGAAGAACTTTAATATAATTAGTATAATTAATCATTATATCATGCCATTGTTCAATAGCTTTGATTTTATCTTCAATAGGACAATTATCATCATCAAGAATAGATTCAAGAAGATTATTTAATTTTTTAACATAAAGAGTTTCAATATCTTCTTTAAGTTCTGCATTAAGCTCGCCTTCAATAAATCTTCTATGAAGTTCTTTTTGAGCTTTATCTAAAACATCAGAACCCATAGCAGCAGCAAACAATGTTTCAATAATTTCTTTCATTATAATAAGTTTTTAAGTTAGACAATAAAAAACTCTACTAAAATTATTCTAATCTCACGACCTGAATAATCTCAATAGAGTGGAAACCGACATTTATTTAACCCTTTTGTCAGATATTAATTAAATAGAGTACGTATCGGTATTATACTAAACGCAAAATCATTGTAATAACAGCACCAAGAGCAATAATAGCTGCAATAACAAACGCAGAAGAATTATACTGATTCTTAGCTTTAAGCTCTTCATAGGCTTTATTAGCTTTATCTAATTTAATTTTGAGTGATTCAATAGAATTACTAAGAGCTTTGTTATTAGCTTCCAATTGATTATTAGCAGCACTTAATTTAGAAGACAGATTACGAAGAGCTTTATCTTCATTACAAATATTCTCATACATGACCTTATAATGATTAAGACCAGCATCAGACTTTTCATTAGACTTACGTAAACGAATAACTTCTGTCTTTAATTCGTTAACTGTTGGACGTTTCTTACTAAGAACATCAACTTCTTTCTTTTCGTTCATAACTATTAGTATTTAATTAATCTTCAATATGAGTTATATCTAAATCGAGGTCTAAATTATCCTCGCTTAACGTATTGCCAGTATTCCAATTATTAGCCATCTCACAGTCGAGATAGTCTATATCAGCTACTATGCCACAAATGGGAAACTCTACACCTTCGTCATACATAATCGTAAAATTTATAATGCAGGTGCAAGTATAGTGATAAATAATTGAAATACCAAACAATACTAATAATTTTATTAATTGATATTACATACTATATATTGTTCATAAGAAGTAATAATATCATTAGCAGGAAAACCGCAATTAAGAAGAGTATTAATTATTTCCGCAGAATAGACATCTTTACAAGTAATAGTAAAGTTTTCATTATTGAACTTACGAACAACAGCAGGAGTAGTTCCTTCAATAAAATATATATTCATAGCACCAACATTATATTCAATAATATCATTTGCATACTTAGATAATACATTTCTAGGAGAAACAGAATATCTCAACTCATTAAAAGCTCTACTAGCAATACTTCTATCTTTAAATGATATAACAAACTTGCTATCAATGCTATTAGTAATATTATAACCACTTAAATCGAAACCATATTTTTCATCAGGTTTAAGATATTCCTTAACAGTACGAAATGCTCGTCTATAATATCTGAACCAATAAGTTCTTTCAGCTAAATCAGAAGTTTTACTTTCTAACTTTTCTGTAAGTGCATTATTTGTTTCACGACATTTATTTAGTTCGTATTCAACATTCTCTAACTTAATAAGACTATTAGTTTTCTCTTCAATAACTTTATTAAGATGTTTAATAGAATTATTTTTATCTTCTATTATTACTTTAAGTTCATCATTAACTCTTTCAAGTTTAGTAGCTTTATCACGACTAATTGCTAGCTTATTTTCAAAATAATCAATACGCTTATATAATTCCTTACGCTCTTCTTCGTCTTTATCGGTTTGAGCTTTAAGAGTTTCAATCTCTTGATTTTTCTCTGCAATAGAATTTTTATATATTACAACATCTCTCTTGTTAAGAACTTTAAGATTTTCAATCTCATCATTTAGTTGAGATATACGCTCTCCACGAGTATTAAGTTCATTAGTAAGACTTTGAACTTGATTACGTAACTCAATAATTTCATCAGAATCTTTAATAGAATAAATATTGCCTAAGTCGCCAATCTCACAAATAGAAGCAAGTGCATGAAAATCTAAATCAATAATACAGCCGCTTTCTTCAACAATAACAACTCCATTAGTATGAGACACAAGAGTTAAATGCTTTTTATCAATTACAATAGCTTTCATAAATACAAGTATTAATTATTAAGAATTTAATTTTAAAAGTAGACAGTCTCTATATAGAATAAGAGACGAATAGAACCAATAACTATTATATAAGTAATAATAGCTTGAATCAAAGAGTAATTGATACGAACTCTCTTACTAGTAAGATAGTTGAATATCAAATAACAGAAGAATAAGACTATCCAAATAAAAGATAGAAATATATAGAACTGGTAATCTGTCATGGTGAAGTAAGTTTAAATAGTATTAGAAATATACCAATACTAAATGAAATCATTAATATTGCAACTAACATAGTAGTAAAAGTAAACTTCGGATTAATTAGAAACTCACTACATTTAACAAATGCAATAATAAATAGTAATGCTAAAACAGTAATATCGTAGTTAGACATAATAGTATAAGTTAATAAGTGGATAAGATAGAGAGCAAAAGAAGTACAGTAATGTCACCCCTTTATGGGGGAGAAAAGCGAGCTTTGCGAGCGTGACAAGTCAAGCTACACAATAATACAATTATTAATAATAGTATTACTAATAGTACTATTCCCGTTATCAGTTGTAATACATAGTATTGTTATTACCGGAATCGCTCGAACTACTATTGTCAAAGACAATGGTAGTGACGCTCTAACAATAACCAACAATTATAATACAATATCAAATACTAGTAGAACTAATAATAGAACTAATAATTCTACTAGTATAAAGATAAACGTTATTGTTTAGTTATAGCTGCATCCAACAGTTGCTATGCCAAACAAATTCTGCATCACCAATTTTCATTCGCCATTCAGAACCATCGTCAGTGTACACTTCGTACTGTCTGCGAAAAGCTTCTTCATTACTAATTGTAGTTACATGTCCGTCTAGCCAAATTATTTTATCCATAATATAATGTATTTAATATAATGTATTTAATATAATATATTTAAATCCTAAGGACTACTACGATAGTAGTAGGAACTTAGAAACAACAACAACCAACAGTAACAATAGACAATATAATATCTAAGTAATAGTAAGGACTATTATAGGGACTATTATAGTGGAAATATGATGATTAGGATTCAAATCCTAACTCCATAAACGGAGAGGTTTAAGTAGTAGTCGTAACATTGTAGGTAAGAGAAGTGAGTTAGAATGAAGGAGTAGAGGTAGGAGAGGGAGTAGTACCACTACTTAACCAACTCATCTCTCTTATCTACATCCTATTACTATTCTCACTCCACTACTATTATCTCACTCTATTGTCTACTCTACTATCTAGCTTAACGAGGAGCCTTAGCGACCCTTCCGAGCATTGATGCTCTCAATACTAGTAATAGTCTTGATACTATTGATACTATTGATACTTGTTATTGGTGTGATTGTATGAGCTTGCTCCTATTGTCTACGACAATAGTCACCGACCTTGCGGACGGTCTTTCGACCCCTATATATATATATATATATATTATAATTATATACTAAAGTATATAATATATATATATATAATATAGACGCATCTGATTCTATCATTATTGGTATTGTATGAGCGTCTACCTGTTGTCTGCGACAATAGGTATCGTTGTCGGGATTTTATGCGAGATTGTCTGATAGACAATTTCGCCTAATATAATCCTATTACCTATACTTCGCGTGGGCGGACGCACGTGTACCTATTATACGCACGCGTACACGCACGTATATAATAAGGTACGCGCGCAAGTGTTGCCTGACTTTTATATATATATATATATATATATAAGCCCAATTTGTTATTTAGAATCCGTCTAAGAGAAACGTCGTCGAAAGGCGATTTTAGCTTGCTAACTAGTCAAGCTTGGATAATATGTCTGATAGTCTTTTAATATCGGCTTTTAGCTTAGATATGTATTCAGTTACATCATCAGGATGAATCATTTGAGTTGTATGATTATTATATGTGATTTCAAGAGTATCAGTAGCTATAACATCTATGTTTATTATAGTTTTCTTTTCATCTATCTTCATAATACTTTTGTTATTTAAATTGGTTTATGATTTTAGCTTATCAGTTGATTAGCTTCGCTTATCAGTTGTAGCATTTCGCTTATCAGGTGACTAGTGTCGTTTCCAATCCCAATTAGCTTTGCCGGACAGCTGTGCCCGAAGGCTTTGCCGGACAGCGAGCATAAGTCAAGAGTATTGTCGAACACGATTAGCAAGAGTATTGTCGAACACGTGCCGAATGGTGTAACTTTAGTTTAGTAGTGGAGATTTCTCTCCACTACGTAACTGGTTAGGCTGCATCAATAGCATCTGGCTGATACTTGGTTAGCATGTCGGCTACGAGCATCTCGTCCGCAAGTGACAACGTACGCATACTAAGTTCGTACGGGAAATACTCGTAACGGTCGTGTTCATTAACACGTTCTTCACGAGCCATACGAGAAGCGTATGGATTAACGAACACTTCGCCTTGTGCAAGTATGTGACCAAGCACACTAATACGTGCCTTCTTGAAGATAACAAGAAGCACATTAATAGGTGCAGTCATAACCGCATTAGCGAGCATCGCATCGCCCTGACCTTTGAGAATAGCTGCAAGTTGAATACGAGTAGTAAATATATTACGAGTCGTAGACTCGACATAAGTACCACTAGCAGCATCTTTAACAAACTGCGGAATGTTGCGATTAACAACAACAGTTAGCGCACCTGCGTAACGACTACTATTATCAATGATATTAGTAATCATTAAGCTGTCGTGATTCTCAAAATCAGGACGGTCAAGCAACAGACGAGTAATATCGTCTGCATCTTGACCATGATAGTCGGATAGGTCAACTATCCGACTATCAATAGTTTCATTAACAGCATCATCAGTAGTAACTGTTTTAGCGTTAGCACTTGCTGCATCAGCAGCTTCTTTTGCAGCTTTTGCAGCTGCTTTGGCTGCTAATCTAGCAGCATCATTAACTTTTTTTTCCATAATTACAGGTATTAAATGTTATAAATCAGTCGGCAACTGTTCAACCAATGTGCATCCCGACTACACACACAATGGCAATATGTTTAAAGTCATTTGGTTTGATAGTAATTGCAATATGTTTAAAGTCATTTGGTTTGATTAAGCCAATAGTTCTTTAACAACATCGTTAGCATCTAGTATAAGTACTAACACTACTAATAGTATTAGAAAGCTATTCACATGGTTATCATACAACTTAATGTAACTTAGATGTATGAATACTGGCACACCTAGCATACTTAATGCTAAGTGTACCACTTTTAGTTTATCACTAATATTCATACGTATCTAGTGTAATAACGTGAACAAAACTTGTCGTAGGTTTCACCTGCGCGACCATACTTTCTCCAATCCCACTTCTGTCTTCTAATAGCAGATAGATAAGTAGCAGTAGTCATAGCTACTGCTATTGATAACAACAATAGAAATATCATAAACATAAGTATTTAATTAAACATTTATATTAATAGCAATATGTTTAAGGTCATTTGGTCTTGACGGGGGTATTGGAATTGGTTTGAAGTGGGGCGGGGTGTTGGGTAGGAGCTTCGTCTCCGAAAAAATATACTCACGAAAAATATATTTCTCTTGGGAGTAGCACTTCCTATACTATTAGATATTCTAATTCTAAGTTCATCTTTAATAGTATTCTTATTATTAATACTATTAGATGTTCTATCTCTATTAATCTAAGTATTACCTATAACACTTATAGTTCACCTCGATAAAAATATACTCATGAAAAATATTATTTTGTGGGGCAGCACTAATAGTAGTACCTCTAAGTTTATTTCTTCTAATAGTCCTAATCCTATTTCTAAGTTCATTATTAGTCTTATTCCTAATTCTATTTCTAACAGTAGTTCCAGTCCTATTTCTGAGTCTATATACATTAGTTAGTTCTAATAGTATTTCTAATTCCCTTCTGTATATCTATTGTTGTTAGTAGTCTAACTCTTCTTATAGAAGAATTATCTTATTAGTTAGTCCTATTAGTCTAATTAATTCCTTTAAGTCCTTAATTGGTCTTACTTATATTATATAGTATTGGTTGTCTATTGGGTCTTATTGTGTATTACCTTTCTTCTCTTCTATCGAAGAGTCCGAAGATTTAGCATCAGGATTGTAAAAATAGAATGGTAAGATTTAGTTGATATTTTGGTTAAGTATTGGACTTATATTAGAGTGTATACTAATGTGAACTAGTGTGAATGGATGTGAATTATACAGCGAATACAATTCTAAAGGTTTTTTAACGAGTTAGATATTGATGGTACGAATATTATTCTTATACTTGTACTATTAATGACTGGTGCTTATATTACTCTTAGTAATGCTAGTCAACTTAATTAATAGTATTAACAATCTAATTAAAGTAATCATGTTACATTTAGAGAACAAAACTAAAGGAGAAACTTTCCTAGTTCCTCAACACATTGGAGAAATTGATTTCAAATATGTTTCTGACCGAGTTAAAGACATAACTCCGTTTAAGCATTTTGGTATTGTCGCTATTATTCAGACTGCTAAACTTCGTGAGATTATCAATCCTGATTTAAAGGGTACTGGTAGTACTAGATTTATATTAGTTAAGACTAACTATGCCGATGATGTTAAGGAAGAAGATAGAGCAATGCTTAATCGTTTCTTATATATTGCTCCTTCTGATGTATTTACCGGTATAGATTGTAATCCTCGTAGTAACGAACTTACTCCTTATAATCTTGCTGAATTTATTCGTGGTGACCAAGATTTAAATCTTAGTATTGCTCGCGGTGAGATATTTCGTAAAGTTGGAAGTGGTTCTGTTATTAGTTTACTTGGTACAGAAGTAACTCCTGTTACTGCTGAGAAGAAAGGTGATAATGGTAAACTTATTACTACTATTGCTGAAACAGTAGTTTGTATTGGATATAAAATTGTTCGTCTTTCTGATATTCAAGGTCAGAATATTGTTGAAGGTCTTATTCCTAGTGGTAAACCTCAAAAGTTTATAGTAGCTACTAACTTACTAAATATATAAACTAGATGCCTTCTATTGATTTAAAAGAGAAAAGGGAGTTATTAGTAACTCGTCCTGATATTATTAGTTTATTAGGTGTTACTCCTATTGAAGCTGAAATAATAGATGATATTATAGATAATATCGAAGACCAAATTATTGATAGAATTAAAAGTCTACAACGAGTTTCAATTCCTTTTATTGGTGGATTTATTGTTAATGAAGCCAAGTTAGATGCAATAGAACATCATCCTGTAATGAAAGCTAAAAGGCAAGAACTTACTAATGAAGAATATTGGAAATTTAAAAAGAGTTTAGTTGCTACTCGAACAATTCAACGTAGTAAATTTAGAAGTAGAACTTCGATAATATCTCGAGCTGTTAGACTTAATCGTAAGTTAGCTGCGAGGAAACTTAGAGACTTTAATCAAGATGAAAGGTTTTTTAAATTGTATATGTACTTCTTTAGCAAGATGAAGCCAGTTAATGATTCTGATTACTATATTGAATTAAGAAATAATAAAGGTTATGATTACGAAGATTGCCCCTTTGGATTTGACAGGTATGATTAGTGTTGACGAGCAAGGTTATCCTTTTGCTCCTAACGTTTATCAGATACAAGATAAAGATGTAAAAGAGTTATATCTTCGTGATACTAGTGAAGATAAACTTCGGTATCTTAAAGAAGCCGGAGTTATCTTTTATCTAGCTGACCCTAAATCTCCACCTAATCAAATGGGATATAGTCGTTCAGAAGCTTTAGCGTCTGCTAGAGCTAATTACGCTCTTCCTAATGATTGGCAACCCGATGCTCTTATTCTTCGTCTTGTTGATAGATATCATGAAGATAAGATAGGCGTAGCAGGAGAAGCTCTTGAAACTATTCTTAGAGCGGTTCATAATAGTTCTCGTGCAGCTAATATAATTAGTGAACAACTTACTAATAAACTTAATGCTGGTCTACAAGCAGAAGATACTTTACCAGTTATTGATTTGATAACTAAGCTAAACGGTATTATTAATATCATTCCTAATCAGATTAAATCTTTAGGTGAAGCTAAACAAGCTGCTGCTCTTGAAATAGAACAGAAGAAAGCTCGTGGTGGTAAAGTAGTTACTAGTTCTATGTCTGCTAAAGACGCTAGTGATTTGGAAGCTCAAGTAGAAGCTCAAAAGAGAGAGCTAGGATTGGTAAGTGATAGCATTGTTAACACTCCTTTACGGGGGAAATACGAAAGTACAAAATGATACCAGTTAAACCTGAATATAAGCAAACTAAGTTATACTTTGATGAACCTACTCATAAGTATACTGATAATTGTGGTAATTCTTATATTAGTGCTACTACTATTATTCATTCGTATGTTCCTAAATTTGATTCTAATTATTGGGCTAAGTACAAAGCTAAAGAAGAAAACACTTCTATCAAAGATATAAAGAATCAATGGGATAAGATAAGAGATAAGGCTTGTGATATGGGTAATGTCTATCATAATAGTTTTGAAGATGGTATTCGTCAGAATAGTAAGTTCTTTAATGCTATTAAATATCTGAATAAACAAGAAAGTAAACAAATGGTTACTGTTGCTGATTTAGATGTTGTTGATAGTTATGTAAGACTTCTTGATGTTGATGCTTTTATTGAACATACTGAAAACAAATATCCTGAAATATATAAAGTATTCAAATTCTATACTGAACGAGATTATAAGATATATTCAGAAATAGGAGCGTTTCTTCCTAAGTATCTTCTTAGTGGTACTATTGATATACTTCCTATTCGTGAAGATGGCTTTGTTATTCTTGATTGGAAAACTAATCGTACAGGTCTTAGATTTCAAGCAGGATATTATAAGAAGGATAAAACTGTTCGTCCTGTACAAGAAACAGACGAATGGGTTCATAAACCGGAAGATGTTTTACTTCCACCGTTTGGTGGTCTACCTAATTGTAATGGTACTACTTATGCTTTACAATTAAATCTATATGCTAAAATGGTTCATCTTATTACTGGTTTGCCTTGTCGTGGTTTAGCTCTTTGTCATATTGAAGTTCCGTTTGTTCTTAACCAATATGGTAGACCTCAAAGATTTAAAGACGGTTTTCACATTGATGAAAGTAAAAGTGAAACTGCTAAGTGGTATAAGATTCCTAGATTAGAACCTGAAATAGATACTATGCTTAATATCCGTTATCAAACTGTTAATGGAAGTCAGAAACAACAAATGAATTTATTTGTATAATATAAATGTAATATCATGTCTAAATATAATAATTTATTAATAGATAGGTGTCGTACTGTTGATTGGAGAAAAACACTAGAGAATAAAGGTTATGCTTATTTTGATAAAGGTAAATATAATCTTAATCTTATTGGTGTTCGTTCCAAAGAACACGGTAATGAGTTCAATGATGTTTTTATAATTGATTATTGGACAGCTAATGGTAAGAGATATACTCCTATATATCCTTGTACTACTGACCCCGGTTATAAAAGTCTTGCTAACCCTGTTAATGTTAAAGGTTGTGCAATTCTAGTCCCAGGTCAATATCGTGGTTGTTTTAAGAAAGGTTATCATAAAGGACAATATCTTGCTCTTGTTCAACATAAACCTGTTAAAGTATTCCGTGATGCTAATAAAGACTTTTATCTTGATTGTGATGAATCAACAATAGAAGAAGGGATGTTTGGTATCAATATTCATAAAGCAGGAGAATCAAGCATTGTTGTTGATGGTTGGTCTGCTGGTTGTCAAGTTCTAGCTAGAAGTATGGATTTTAGAGAACTTATGAATATAGTAGAACTTGCAACCCCTTTATGGGGTGATGTATTCTCTTATACATTGTTAGAAGAAAAAGATTTAATAATATGAAACTAAAGAGTATTGGAATAGGACTATTAATAGTGGTAATCTCATTTGTTATAATTGGAGTATTAAACAATTTTGTTTTTAATAAGGAATGTGTAGAAGTCCCGCTTATTGTTCCCGATACTATATATCAGGAAATAGAAACAAAAAGAGATAGTTTACAATTAATAATAGATTCTATTCTCAATACTCTTAATAATACTAATCAGTATGAGAAAGAATTTGATAAAGCAATTAGTGATACTGATAGTATTGCTATTCTCGAACGCTTCATATATCTTGTGTCAAAACCAATCGGAGTTGAGAATCCAAAGATTGGAGACGAAGGTAGATAGCTTACAGCAATCCTACCCCTTTATGGGGGATGGCGGAGCGAAGCGACGCCTAGATAAAGAAGTATTAAGAATAGCTAATGCAAAGTTAATACTTTCAGAAGAATATAAAAGCCAATATGAATCCTACAAGAAGTTATACGAACTAAAAGTTAGAGATAGCTACTTGCAGGATTCTATTATATCTAAACAACGCGAAGAAATAAAGAGAATAACAATAGTAGGTAATCAAGCTATTGTTAATCTTAATAAGGAATATAATAAGTCTAAAAAGTATAAGAAGCAACGTAATGGATTCATAGCTAGTACAGGTGTACTAGCTATTCTTGTTATACTATTAAAATAACTAATTGTAAGTATGGAACTTAGTGAATATCCATTCTTCATTTATTATAATGAAGAAGATAAAGGAAAGAAATATAAGCACGCAAGAGACTGTGGATATAAAGACCCGTTCGACCATTTCTTAATAGGAGAAAGCGGAGGATTCTTAATGAATATTGACCCACATAAACGTTTTGTTAATACAGACCTTCTACGTCCCGCTGCTGTTACTTATGAAAAAGAAGGAGTTTATACTAAGTTTGCAGTAGATAGTATGCCTCATATAAACTTTCGTAAACAGGAAACTCTACGTAGACTTGTTGGTTTTAAAGCCCCTTGTCTTATGGATACTAGAACTGGTGAGATAGAAGATGTTTATATTACTGGTGAACATTATAACTTTATTAATTATGGACGTATTCTTAAACTAGATACTAAAACACTTCGAGTAGAAGAAGGTAAAGTTACTGGTCGTAAGATAAGAGGATTTCCTAGATTCATTGATTGCCAATGGTGGTACTTCTTAATCAAACAGTTTTGTCGAGAGAACGGTTTGTTCCTTATCAATGATAAAACTAGACGTGGTGGATTTAGTTATATGGAAGCTATTGGTTCTGCTAACTTTATTAATCTTACTCCTAACCGTGCTGTTATTCATGCGGCTAGTGATAATAAGTTCTTGGTTCAGTCAGGTGGTCTATCTGACTTTATGAAGAAGCAAATTATCTTCTATGAATCTAATACTCCTTTTGCTAGAGGTATAGCTAAGATTGATGCTAGTGATTTTATCTTAGGTTATAAAGACCCTAGTACAGCTATTATTGATGATAACAGTTGGAATAGTGCTTGTATATCTGTATCTACTAAGAATAATCCTTCTGCTGCTGTTGGTAAGGATGCCGGAGAAATCAAATGTGAAGAGATGTCAGAGTTTGAGAACTTTGATGATTTTATGGATGTAACTGAACCTACTCTAAAGACTGGTTCTGTTACTACTGGTTTCCTTAATGCTTGGGGTACTGCTGGTAAAGCTAATGCAGGTTGGGTAACATTTGAGCAAAACTTCTATGACCCTAGAGGTAGAAACTTTATGGCATTTGAAAATGTATGGGATAAAGATAGTAGAGCAGAAGTATGTGGTTACTTTAAACCTTATTGTTGGGGACTTGAAGGTTATAAGATTGGCGATGATAATCAAATCGCTACTCTTACTTCTCTTGATGATGATGGTAATTCTGATATAGCTCTTGGTTTTCAAATAGCAGAAGAAGAACGTGCTGCTGAAAAAGCTAAGAGTAAATCATTCGCTAAGTTTATTAGTTATTGTGGACAATATGCTAATATGCCTAGTGAATCATTTAGTTCTGTAAGTGAGAATATATTTAGTAGTGAGATATTAGATGAATGGGAACAAGAACTAAAGATGTCTAATAAGTATAACTTTTATATAGATGGTAAGTTTGTAGAATATGATTCAGATAATTTTGAATTTATTCCTAATGAACGTATTGCTGCTACTGGCGGTGTATTTAAGAAAGATTACTTTGATTATATTAAGAATGTTCCTCGTCACTCTAATGAAGACCCTGAAGGTTGTATTCGTAAATGGTTTAATCCAATTAAAGTAGAATATATAGATAAAAAAACAGGTCAGCTAACTAAAGGTACTCCTCCGGGAATATATAGTATTAGTTATGACCCTGTTGGTATTGATAAAGATAAGAAAGAACTTACTAATAAACATTCACATAATAGTATTAAGGTTTGGATGAATCCTTGTATATATAATGGTTATCGTCCTAGATTGTGTGCTGTGTATTATGGTCGTCCTGATGAACTAGAGAAAGCAGATAGAATCTGTTATTACTTTGCAGTTACTTATAATTGTCTTGGTACAACTAATGTTGAGATTAACCGTGGTGAAACAGTTAGTAATTTTAAGAAGTGGAAAGCTATTAGATATTTAGGTTATCATCCAGTTAGTCTTTGGGATACTAATATTAATAGTAAGAAAGTTAATACTATTGGTTATGATATTAGTAGTGAAACAGTTAAGCTTGATGGTCTCCGAATGTTAAAGGAAATGTTGTATTCCCCCGTAGGGAAATTCGAGGACGGTCGTGATATGCTTGTTCTTCATACTATATATGATTATCAGTCTATACTAGAGTTAAAGAAATGGTCTAATACTGGTAACTTTGACCGTGTATCTGAAATGATTGTTCGTGGTATTGAATGGGCTGCTAATGATAAGTTTGCTAAAAAGCAGCTTGAACATAGACAGAGAGTGCAAACAGAAAAAGAAAACTTTTGGAATCGTAAACGTTATTAATTATGAGTTGGTTAACAAAAAGTAACAGGTTAAAACATTTCCTCTACGCAATTCCATGTGGATTACTAGGAATAATGTTAGTAATAGGTCTAGCAGTAGGCATGGAGTTTAAAGATAAAATGTATGGGAATAAGTTTGATTTCTTGGATATTTTAGCTACATTGCTTGGCGGAATAATAGGATTCGTATTAATGCTAGTCATAGTAATAAGTACGAGTGCTATTGATTGGTACATTAATATACTTATTAAACTAAGCGAATTGTTATGATTGATGCTAAGCTAAATGCTCGACTTGGGGACATGCCTAAACAGCGTATTCCTAATTCTGAAAAGGATGAATACTGGGCTGGTAGAACAATAGATTATTGTATTGCTGCCGGACTAGCATGTAATGATAGAACTAAGACAGAACAACTTCTTGAAATACTTCATGGAGAAATGCCTGATGAGTTCTATCGTAAAACACTTAATCCTTACAATGCTACGAAGGAGAACTTTAAAAGATTTCCTGCTACTCTAAGGAATCTTGATATTATTAATGATGTAGTTCGTCGTTATTTATCAGAATATGTTAAGTCTCAACATGAATTTATTGTTGGTGCTAATAATCCTGAAATTATTATGGCTCGTGATGCTGCTATTCGAGAAGATATAGTTAAACGAGCTATGATAGCGTTTCAACAAGAACTTCAAAAAAGAATACAGCAACAACAAGCTGAAAATTCTCAACTAGAAGGTCAAGGACAACCAACGCAAGAAGTTGACCCTGAACAATTAGCAAGTGATGCAGAAGAGTTTGAAAAGAATTTCATTGATAATTATATAGATGAAATAAGTGCACAAGCTCAACAACTATTAGAAGTTATTGACGATGTTCTTAATAACGAGACAATAATTCCAGTTGAGTATTTTAACTATATCGTTACAGGGGAAGTTTATAGTTTTCATACTGTTCGTGGTAAGAAGCTAGTTAAAGAGTGGATTCCAACTACTGATATGTATCCTGTTCCTAATGGAGAACAAATGGTATCTAAATATGATATTGTAGCTCGTAGAATGTTAATGAGTTACAATCAAGTAATAGACCAATTCTCTGATGAACTATCAAATGAAGAACTAGAATTTATAACTAAATATTATAATCCTAGTACAGTTGGTGCTACTCGTACACTTAGTCTTAATGCTTATACTTATTATTTTCCTGAAAAGTGTAAGAGCTATGAGAACGATAATAGAGAGATATTTCCTTCTAATGGTTATGATTTAAGATTAAAAAACGGAGAACTACTTGAAGTATGGCATGTTAATTGGAGAGGTTATACACAAGTTAAGATATTAAAATATGTTAATGAAGTAGGATTAGTTGATGAGATGATTGTTCCTGATGATTTTGAATTTAGTCCTGAACTTGGACATATTGAGATAACTTCTGTGTATAAACCACAAGTTTATGAAGGTTATCGTATAGGTGGTCAACGTTTTGGTATATATCCCGGTGGTGCTAAACCTATTCCTTTTCAATTAGATGACGATGTTAGATTGCAGTATTGTGGACTTCAAGAAGTACTTCCTCAAATGGGAAGATTCTCTATTGTAGAAATACTTACTCCATTTCAAATATTAATCAATATCTTCTCTTATCATAGAGAGATGATGATAGCTAAGAACAAGATGTTTATTCTTGTCGCAGCTAAATCTTTATTTGGAGAAGATGCAGAAGAAGCTATCTATAATATAGCGGCAGAAGGTATATTCCCGTATGATGATGCAGAAGATATTAATAGTACTAAAGCACAATCTATTAAAATGCTTGATGCCAATATCTCTGATTATATTACTGAAATATCTAATCTTATTGAATCTATTAAAGCTAGTGCTCGTGAAATGGTAGATATGACACCACAACGTTACGGACAGATAGCTACTAGTGCTGGTAAAGGTACAACAGAAGAAGCTATTATTCGTGGTTCAATGGGTACAGTTATTATTAACTATATGTTCGATAAGTTCCGTGAGGACGAATATCTAATAGATTTAAATAATTCCAAGTTAGCTTGGATAGATGGATTAGATACTTCTTACTATGATAAGTCAGATAGAAAGCAATATGTCTCTCTTAATGTAAATAATCATACTCTCGGACAATACGTAATCAAAGCTAAAAACTCTGATAGAGAAACAGAGAAGTTTGAACAACTTAAAGAGTGGGCTTTCAATGCTAGTCAAAATGGAGATTTAATGTCCGCTGTTGCTGCTATTACTTCCGGTAATATATCCAGTCTTAAACTAGCTATTAATCGTTATCAAGAACTTCGTCAAAAGAATGAAGAATCACTTAAACAGTTAGACCAACAATTAGAAGAAGCTAAGAATAAAGCTGTTCTTGAACAGATAGCTGCTAAGGGAGAACAAGATGCTAGACTAGCAGAAATCAAAGGTTATTATGATTTACTTGCTAAAGGGATGGATACTGAAGCTGCTATGGCTGCTTTAGCTAATCAACCTGCACAAGCTGTCCCACAAGATAATTCTGCTGAACTATCATTTAAACAAGCTGAACTAAATGAAAAGAAACGAGCTAAAGATTTAGATATGATTAACTCTGCATTAGATAGAGATAATGAACTAAAGATAGCTAAAGAGAATAAGAATAGATATGATGTTCCTAAATCTAAATCTAGTTCTACTAAGAAGTGAACACTAAGTTATAATTAGCTATATACCATTTTCTATGATTTAGACGTGCCCTACGGAACTTTCCGTAGGGTTTTTCGTACCAATAAAATCGACGCAGACATCATTTCCTTTGCCTCTGTGGCATTTATCCTATCGAATGGATTAACTGTAAAGGAAAGCATCAAAATGCCGTGACGGGTCTTAAAATGGCTCATTCTTTTGCCCTGTATCGAACGCAAAGTTTCTGCTGATAAGATTAACTCTAGTAATACTTAAATACGAATACGAGCAATTCTAAACCTAATAATAAGGGTATTCAGACTAGTAAGAGTTTGCTTTCTCATATTATTAGATTACATTTGAGTGAAAGTAATAATCAAAACATATTTATTATGGGAACTTTTAGTAGTAATAACAATTTAGATTTAAGTACTGGTAGTATTGATACTAGCGATACTGCTAATACTGGAGGTCAAGGTACTGGCTCTGGTGCTAACGGCAATTCTGTCGAACAGGGACAACAAGGTGCTGGACAAGAAGGACAACAAGGACAAGGTGGAAGTGTTAATACTAGTACTGTTGGTAATGGTGATGAAAACCAAAAAGGACAACAGGGACAAGGAAAAGGACAGCAAGGAAGCTCTTCTACGGGGGAAGAAGTGGTATTATCAGAAGGTGATACTGTAAATGTTGATGGTGTAGATTATATTATTGATGCTAATGGTAACGCTCTTACTGCTGATGGAACTGTATTTCGCACTGCTGCTGAACTTGCTGAACTTATTTCTCAAAATGGTTCTGAACCAAGTGTTCTTGAACAATTACAATCTCGTTTCGGTTCTGACTTTGAAGATGAAAATGGTAATCCTGTTGTATTTGATAATAATGCAGAAGGTATTGCTGCTTATGTTGATACAATAGTACAGAATAGAATGGCAGAAGCTCAAATTGCAGCTCTTAATGATTTGTTTGATACTTATCCACAGATTGAACAAGTAATTAATCATCTTGAACTTAATGGTACTCTTGAAGATTTTGTAGAAATTCCTGATAGAAGTCAGATTACTGTTAGTGAAAATAATGAAGAACAGCAAGCTGCTTTCATTCGTGAAGAATGGAAACTTAGTGGTAAAAAAGGAGATGTAAATAAATTTATTGACTATTGTAAGAACGCTGGTATTCTTTATGATACTGCTGTTGAATCTAAAGAAGCTGTTGATAGCATATATGAATCTCGACTTGCTGAACAGAAAGCGCAAGTAGAAGCTCAAGAAGCTGCTGCTGCTGCTGCTGAAGAAGCATATTGGGATAACGTAGAAGATATTATTAGCAAAGGTGAACTATTAGGTTATAGTATTCCTGAACAAATTCAATGTAATAGAGACGGAAAGAAGACAATGCTTAGTCGTAGAGACTTCTTAAATTATGTTTCTGTTCCTGTTGATAATGAAGGTAATACTGCTTATATGTTAGATGAAGCTAGAGTTGATTCTAATGCTCGTATACAGGATGATTTACTTAAAGCATTTCTTAGATTTACTGGTGGCGATTATGCTAGTCTTGTTGGTATGGCTGTTAATAAACAGAAAGTTCTATCTATTAGAACTACCGCAGCACAAACTACTGGTAAAAGGACTGTTATTATCAATAGTAAAGGTAATAATTCTAAGACAGTTGATAATGACCAACTAGTCTTGAACTAACTAAATTAAAACGAATATGTACAAATTAAGAGAAGTCGAAAGAGGTAAATATGATGATAGAGGTTACTCTAATGAGCAATCTCTTGCTGCCTTAATGATTCAAAAACCGGAAGAGATTAACAACTTCCTGACTTACACTTATGGTATGGAAGATGACCGATTCCCGCTGACTTTCCTTACAGAAGGACAAGGTGCTGCTGGTGTTCGTGATATTACTACTGTTGAGTGGACTTGGAAGACAATGGGTCGTCAGAGATTCAATGATTACATTGTTTGGGCTAATACTAATGATACTACTCCGGGTATTGGTGGTAAACCTATTAAAGTTGAGTTTGCTACTGGTCTTATTATTGAACAGTATGGTTTGCTTGCTCCTGATGGTAAGACTGCTGTTCGTGTAATGCGTGACCATGGTGCAGGTAGTCATGGTGGACATTTGTATTCTTTGCAGCTAAAGAATCCTGATAAGAGTGCTTATGTTGACCCTGCTAATCTTGAAAAAGGTAAGTATTGGTGTATGTTAGCTCCGTCTATTCCTGAATCTTATTCTAAGGGTAACAAGACTAATGTAATGGGGCCGGGCGTTATGAAATCCCAGCTAGGATTCAAGCGTTATAGCAAGGAAATTGCAGGTAACATTAGTAATGTTATTGTTAGCTATGCTTTCAAGACTAAAGGCGGTGGTACTGATACTCGTTGGATTAACGAAGAAATGCGCCAGTTCGATGTTCAGATGCGTATCTCTAATGAGATTGACTTATGGACATCTCGTTACAATCGTACTGTTAATGGTACTATTGATATGAAGGATTGGGATAACGACCAACCAATTCCTGAAACTGCCGGTATGTTTGAAATCCTCGAAGAATCTAACTACGATACTTATGGTGAATACTTGCCACTTAGCAAGCTAAAAAGAACTATTGGTGACGTAGTTGATAAAGATACCGATACTGGTTCTATGGACATTACTCTATATGCAGGTAAAGGTGGTATCGAAGATTTCGATATGGCTATCCGTGAAGATGCTAAGTCCGAAGGATTTATTACTCCGCTTGGAGAGAAGATGATTGGTGAAGAAGGTGGTGGTCTTACTTATGGTAAATACTTCCGTAAATATAAGACTATTGATGGACATACTGTTACTTGTGTTCATCTTCCTTTCTTGGATAAATCTCCTATTGCTGAAACAGCAAAAGCTAATGGACTTATTCATCCTCGTACTGGCTTGCCTATGACATCTCACAAACTGATGTTCATTGACAACTCTGTATATAACGGAAACCGTAATGTTCGTATGGTACGTATGAAAGGTCAGTCTTACCTTGTTGGTGTATTGAAAGGTCTTACTCCTATTCCACCGTCTTGGGGTTCTGTTCCTAGCAATTCTATATCTACGGATATTGATAAGTCTCAATATGAAGTTAAAATGTCTCGTGGTCTGCAAGTAGATAGACAAGAGAAGATGTTCATGTTGGAGTGCGTACTCTAAGTTAAACAATTAAAATTGAAATTATAATGGAAGGACAAGCACCAAAAGCCGGAACATTCGGCAGTAGTCTAAATAATCCAACTAATAGCCCTAGTGCTACTACACAGGTTAAAGCTCCGGAAACTCCTAGAGAAACCTATGAACAACTTCTTAAAAAAGAAGATGGTTTAGATAGAGACTTCTTAGAAGAAAGATATATTACAATAGCTCTTGCTACTGATATTACTATTAATTCTGTTTATCGTCAAGTTAATGCTAGACATATCGTTGACCGTCACGATAGCATTGGTGGTAGTATTAATTCAGCTAGAATCTTAACTAGCAACTATAAAGAAATGGAAGCGTATATGCCTTCTCTTGTTGGTTGCTCTGTTAATTCACAGGAATATATTACTCGTGTTCAACGTTGGTTCAATAGCATATCTATTCCTGTTGATGGTGAAGGAAAGAAACTTAATTGTTCTTTCCAATGGAATAAGAAAAGAGATTATCTGAACTATAAGATAGATGAAACAGAGATTATCGAAGAATATGATAATGCTGAAAAGTCTAATCCTAAACAGTTGAAAGATGCTATTGCTAAATATGTAACTAAGATTAATGCTCTTGAAGCAACTCGTTATCAATATGGACATCCTATTAAGGTGGACGATTATCTAGCATATCGTCATTGTTTACTTTATCCGATTGTAGCTAAAGATATAGCTATTATTAGCTTCGACCCTCGTGTTAAATTCTATATTAAAGATGAACAACGAGAAAGTAATCGTCTTAAACGTAATCGCATTCAAGCTAATAAAGCAAGACGTAACTATCTCGATGCTATCGATAACGATGCTAAGTTCAAAGCTATTTTCGTATGTTATTCTGCTAATAACAAACAAGATGTATTATCTAATTTGTTACTTGATAGAAGTATTCAAGAAAAGATGCTTGACGACTTTGCAATTAAAGAACCGGAGAAATTCAACAAACTGTTTAACAATTCACAAATTGAGCTTCAAGCGTTCATTGAAGAAGCTGTTGCCAAAGGCGAGTTAGTTCGTTCTGATGTTAATCAAACTGTTCTTACTCCCGAAGGTGGATTTATCGGAGCTAACATGAAAGAAGCATTAGCTTATTTCAGTAATCCCGAAAATGCTGATTATAAAAGAGCACTTGAAACTAAACTAAAATTATAATAACTATTTATTATGAAAGTAACAGAGATACATAACGAGTTCATGCTTCTAGCCCAACAAATGGGTATGAAAACTGTACGGGCAATACTTCCTGAACAAATAGATAAACTAATTAATTTAGAAACTGTCGAATATGTAAAAGATGTGTTCTCTCGTAAAGGTAATCGTGAACTCGATGGTATCTCTGATAACGTTATAAGATTAACAGAACTTAGTCCTCTTCATACTAGTATTAAAGTTGAAGCTGAACAAGGAGATATAATGTTTGGCACTGGTTATAAAATAGAATTAGGCAATAATCCAATGCCAATGTTTTATACATCAGTCTACTCCTTTAAGGGGGATAAGTCTTATCGTTGCAGATTGATAGATTTAGACTTAGTAAGTGAAACAATGAATGACTATCATTCAAAGTCTATTGTTATAAGTCCAATATGTTATAAGACTGAATCCACTATTGAAGTAGTAGCAACATTTGAGATAGATAAGTTCTTAGTCAATTATATTAAGTATCCTACTCTAATTAGTATTGCAACCGATACTACGAATGAACTATCTGATGTTGCTATGCACGAAGTTATTAAGAGAGCTGTTAATACTTATAACGCTATTTCTAATAATAATAGTTATGAGAAAGTTTCAAACGAATTATCTAAATTAGAATAAAATGGAAAGACTGTTGTTTGCAGGTAATGTTGCATTAGCTACTACTCCCGCTACTCTAGCTACTGTTAATGCAACAGGTATTACAGAGGGTGCTGTTGCTCTTTACAACAACGAAGGTGCAATCATCTCGAAAGCTCTTACTAAGAACATTCCGATGTTTACCTTGTTTGTTGGTGGTGGAGCATTTGCTAATAAGAGCAAGTATACCAATATTGTATCTGATATTGATACTAGACGTTTCTCTTATGTTAAGAGTGTCTATGCTGCCGGAACTAAATTTAGTGCGGAAATTACTGTTCCTACACCCGTAGAAGGAAAGGATTATACGTTAACTATGGCTAAAGCTCATACTGTTCTTAATGAACGTTATAAGTGGTCGGCTAGTGAACGTGCTCGTAAAGGTGATACTGCTGCTATTATTGCTAAGAAATTAGGTGACCAACTTAAATCTCTTGGTAAGAATGAAGGATTTACTGCTACTGTTGCTGCTGCTAAGATTACCGTAACTGGTACTGATTATGAAGCATGGAACTTGGTCGCAGGTGATTCATTGTTTGGTGCAACTATTACTACTACAAAAGCTGCGAAACCAATTAATGATGATGCTGCTCTTAAAGAATTGCAGATTCGTTGTATTGGTGCAGAAGGAATTAATGCTACTAGTAACGATGGACGTAAGCTGTACACTTTACCTGAATTTTCTAATGCAGGTGGTTGGACAGTATTTACGCTTACTTTCTATCCTCATCGTGACCTTCGTAGTGGTAGTACCGAAAATGTTAAAACTATTATTCATCTTGCTATTCCAACAGAAGCAGCTCAAATAGCTACTCTTGATACTATATTTGCATCTGTTAATACTCCGGTTGCAGCAGGAGCTTAAAGAAGTATTGTAAATATAATAGGTAATAGGTAATAGTTTAATAAAGGGATTACTATTAATACTTTAAATTAATGGTAATCCCTTTAATCGTAAATAAGAATGAAGGAAATTATCGAATCAGCTCTTAATCAGGGCTTAAGTTCCTTGATAACTATCTCTATTTTCCTACTATTATATAAATGGTTGGATAATAAGAAAAAGACTGAAAGCGAAAAGTTATTTAATTCTATTAGTGCTACTCTCGATGAAGTATCTAAGTCATTACTACAAGTTTCAACTTTTATAACTGATATTACAAAGAATATTATAGATAAAGATAAAGACAAATGTAAGACTGCAATAGAAGATTCTATGTTCGCTTCGGCTATGAGATTAACAATGTTCGTTACTAATACTGTCATTAATAACCATGTTCATACTAATAAAGATAATATTCTTGCTAATATTCATAATATAGTTAATGCAGAATTTTATAGCGTATTCTCTAGTTTAGCTTTATATAAAATTAATGGAGTGAAAGCTAGTGATAATATGAAAAAGGATTGGATGCCATCAGTAGAGAAATCTATAATAGAGATAGTATTTAATGACAATCTTAGTAAAGAAGATAAAATATCTAGTTTTAACAATAAAATAAACTTGAAGTTTCAGTCTTATATAACTTATATAACAAATAATACATTAAAGTAATGGACATAAACTTCGATAATATAAATAACAAATTAATTGATAGAGGTGTACAAATTGTACACCTCTCAGACATTGGATTCATTCTTACTGACGGAGATATATGCAACTATAATGCTATGGTTATTCTTTCACGTATGAAAGATGTTGAATCTAAACTTACTGAAAGAGAAAAGCAAAATCTAATTGCAATGTATAACGATTTAATAATAATGCAATGAGAAGAAGTGAAGATAACACATATATTTATCTTGATATTCCAAGTGAATATGAATGTGTTTATAAAAGATTACTTATTAAATTAAGTGATTTAGGTACGGATATGATTAAAGATTGTGCATCTGCTTGTAAAGGTGTAAATCGTCAAGTTATTAATTCTTGGAATATGTTTCAGTCTGCTTGTGCAGCTTATACACTTGGCGAACAACATAAAGGTGCATTCTTGATTAATTATATAATAAAGAATCTAAGATTAGATTGTGCTGAAATTGTAGTTAAAGATATAACTAATGAAATTTATATCGGTGTTAGTTCTCTTGAACCTTCTGAGTTCATACAGGAATCTATTGGAATGCTTATTCCTCTAGCAACTCAATATGGTATTATAGGTACTAGCAATAATACGATTAAATATAATCAAGATAATCTTATTAGTTATATTTGTATTCCGACTAATTCTATCGAATTAGTTTGTGCTAAATTTGGTAGTGATATACATAATACTTTATGGGATAATAAAACTCAAAGCGGAGCTTTTAGAAAGTTAGAAGATTCTATATATAATGGTATTAATTATTCTACTTATTTCTATTACTCCCCGTCAGGTATTGTAGACAACACTATTCATGTAATATTAAGGAATAAATAATATGAAAGAAGAAATAGTAAAAGGCACTAATATAACTGATAGGTTGGTATTAGACCAAACTGATGAGAACTTTAATGTCTACCCAAATATAGATGCTAAGTACGGACCTTATTCTAGTATTGAACAAGCATTAACAACTTTAGTTAAACGTGTTCGTGGTAAAGGACTTACTGTTGGTATTATACAAGAAGATAATACTATTAATGAATATTGGTTTAAAAGTGGTATTGAAGACGAAGACTTTGTTGAAAAACTACCAGATTCAGATTATGGAGATGCTATTGAAGAATTACAAAATGCTGTATTTCCATTAGCTTGGAATAGCTTTAATGCCGGTACTACAACTATTGAAAAAGGTAATAGTATTGTTCCTCAAATGTCTTGGACATTAATTCGTAAAGGAGAAGTTGTAAATCCTGATAATGCTTCTGTTATTGAAAATGGACAAGTTGTTGGTAATATAGCTCCTAATAAGCTTAGTTGGACTAGAGCTGAAACTGTTACTAATAATGTTAGTTATGCTGTAAATGTTCAATGTGGTTCACAGAAACTAAGTAGAAATCAGTCTTATCAATTCTTATTAAAAAAGTATTACGGAGTTAGTAATAAAACAACTCTTACTAGTCAAGATATATTAGCTTTGCAGAATAATACTTGGGCTACTAGTTATAGACTATCTGCTACAAAATTTGATTGTACTGGTGGAAATTATCCTACTTATGTAATACCTAAATCTATATATGGAATTAATATAGAAGTATGGGTGGGTGGATTTAGAAATACTGATTTAATAACTTATGATGTTGATGTAATTAATTCTTTTGGTGTAACTGAAACATATACTGTTATAAGATTAAAAACGATACAAACAGGTGTTCTAAACATCGAAGTAAAATAAATTATTAACTACTAAAAAATTAATTATTATGGCAAGTTTATCTGGAACTAATGTCGCAGCATGTATTGTACCGTATACCGACCTAGACAAGTATGCTACCCATGATGCCCTTTATGGTAAAGGTGGATTCAGAAGTGTAGATACTATTTCGGAACGTGATGGTATTCCTGCTGAAAGAAAAACTAAAGGTATGGTTGTTATTGTTAATGCTGATAACAAACCTTATCAATGGAATGGAACTGCTTGGGCAGAATGGATTTCTAAAGGAGATGTAACTGTTGACCAAACTCTTAATGTCAATAGTAATAATGCTGTTTCAAATAAAGCAGCTACTACTGGTATTAATAGTGCTACTAGTTTGGCACAACAAGCTAAAACTATTGCAGAAGCTGCTATTCCTAAAGGAGCTATTGCCCAAGAAGTTGGAGTAGATAATTCAACTTCTACTACTACTGTTCCTAGTTCTAAAGCTGTTTATGATATTGTTTCTGCTAGTAATAGTACTTTAAATTCAGAAATAGTTTCTGTTAAAACTTTAGCAAATCAAGCAAAAAGTATTGCCGACGCAGCTGTTCCAAAAACTAGTATTGTAAGTACTTTAAATTCAGATACTGTAAATGATGAGACAAGTGTCGTGTCTCCTAAAGCGGTTCATGGTTTTGTAAGTACTGTTATTACTGAAACTAATTCCAATGTTACTAACTTACAAAGTAGTGTAACTAATTTAACTACTACTGTAAACGGAAAGATAGCTAAAACTGATATTAGTCAGAATATCACTACTGATAAGGATAGTACTAGTAAAGTCCCATCTACTAAAGCTACTTATGATTTAGTAACACAAGTCATAGATAACTTCAATGGAGAAGTTACAGATACTAACGATAGAGTAACTACTCTTGAAGTATGGAAAAGCACTATTGGTAATAAGAATGTTGCTAATGGTGTAGCAGGACTAGATGGTACTGGTAAAATTTCTCCTAGTTTACTTCCTGCTGGTTATGACAATGTTGATTTCTTAGTATCGTTTGTAACTACTAATCCTAGTAGTGAGATGGAAGTAGGAAAGAAGTATTATAATAGTGTTAGTAAAAAGATACTTACTGCAACTAGTGCTACAACAGTTAGTGAATCTGCTCCTAATGGAGATGACATGATATATATCAATGTCGCTACTAATAAGTCTTATCGTTGGACTGGAACAGATATGACAGTAGTAGGAGATGATGGAGGTGTTGCACTTGGTACTACTTCTTCTACTGCTTTCCGTGGTGATTATGGTAATACTCTTTATACTAATTTTGGTAATGGAGAAAATTTAACTGGTACTCAAAAAGCTAGAAATTATTTTAAGTCTGTTGCTTCAGATACTGAAAAGTTTGTCACAGGTATGACCACTACTCAAAATACAGAAAAAGCAATTATTAATGTTTATGGAAGATTAGTTACTGGTACAGGAGCTTTACCTGCTTCTGTTTATATTAATAAAGTAGATGATTCTGCTGCTGGTCTTATGACACCTTCTATGTATTCTACTTTACAAGAACTTGAACTTCAAGCATTTCCGCTTACTGTTAATGCTGGTGGTGGTGGAACATTTGAAAAAGGTTCTAGTACTAAAGCACCTGTTAATATTTCTGTAACTCGTAAAGGAGTTAATGTTACTGCTGATTCTACTATTGTTGTTACTCCGCCTTCGGGAATTACTGGTGTTCTTAATGCTGCTAAAACTCAATGGACACCTAATGAAAATATTACTACTAATACCAATGTTTCAGTAAAAGGAACTTATGGTGCTCAGAGTCAAACTAAGACTGTTTCTTATACGTTTAAACTTAAGAAGTATTGGGGTGTTAGTAATAAAGCTACTCTTACTAATGCTGAAATTTTAGCGTTAAGTTCGAGTTGGGCCGATAGTCGTACTATGGGTCAAACTAATTTTGATTGTACTGGTGGTAAGTATCCTTATTATATAGTTCCTACTAGTATTGCATCAAATCTTGAATGGTGGGTAGGAGGACTTAAAAATACAGATGTTAGTTCTACTGTTTTCCAACTTACTAATGCTAGCGGACATACGGAATCTTATACTGTATTTCGTTTGAATAATATTCAAACCGGAGTATTGTCTATTCAATTTAAATAATTAGATTTGTATTCTCTATCTCTTCTTGTATATACTACGGGGGGGGTAGAGAAATTAGTTTTATTAATAATTTAATCAACTATGAATATCGAAGGAATAAACATACCATCCACAATTGTTCCTTTTACTACGGATGATAAATACGCTACTCATGATGAACAATATGGAAAAGGCGGATATAGGTCTGTAGATACTATTTCTGAAATGAATGATATTCCTTCACAAAGAAGGAAAGAAGGAATGTTAGTTAGAGTGATAGCTAATAATTCTTATTATGTTCTTAAAAACGGAGTTTTCATAAAAGAAGAATTTGGTGGAAGTGGTGGTGGTACTGGGAGTACTACTTTAGATTATATAGAGATAGATTATATGAGAGTTTTAGATATATTCAATAATACTCCTAATGATTCTTCTGCTATTATAAATCTGATAGGACAAAATAATTTAAATAGAATGTTTAATGAAGATGGATGTCCGATAGCATTCTTTAATTTTATGAATGAGGGAACTTATATTTATACTAAGTGTTATATGCGAAAACTTATTGGAGGAACGGCTGTAATTGTAATTCCAATAGAATTTATAAATCTTACATTTGTTATAACTAATAACGAAGGTTCTTATATAATAGAGTTAAATCCTTTTTTAGAATATGATGATACTTTAACTGATACCTCTTATAATGCTCCAAAAACTAGTACTGTTTACGAAGCATTACGAAATAAAGCAGGAGTTTATAAAACTACTCTTCAATTAGGAGATATTGAAGCTAGATTTTATGGTGGAAATAAAGCAGTTACTGCTGCTCAATTAAATGAATTACAAAATATAAAAAATGCATGGATTAATAATAAAGTAGTTATTATTAACGATAATACTGGACAAGAATTTTATTATGGTATTCTTCAATATACAATATATGACGATTCTTCTAATGTTAGTGTTTCAGTTATGGATTCTCGTGGTAATCCTAAAATGTTTACTTTTGATGGTACTGCTATAACTCCTGAATGGGAAGTACATGGAATTGAAGTAGAAAACGGAAATACTAATAATAGTAATGTTAAGATATTGACTACACCGGGTTTATTTAACTTAGAAAGAGAAAGCGGAAATGAAATAACTCTTAATCAAAACGATATTAATATAATAAAGTCGTTATTTAGTAATGGATATAAAACTACACAATTATATTATTGTGGAGAAGTCAATTATGACTACGGATTATTTCCATTAAATGTAGGTAGCCAATTTGAAAAACCTTACGCAGATGCAGCTAACGATATTAAAACAATATATCTTAATTTAACAACAGCTATTGGTACGCTCATATTTGAATCACTTTCTATTGGTGATACAAATGATATATATACAGTTGGCAGTCCTGTACAACCTGTTACTAATTATATTGCTGCTCAATCAATAGCTGATTTAAATGGATATGTTAAGTTTACTAGTGGATTAATGATTCAATATGGATATTCTACTACTTCACACAAAGATAGTAAAATATCCTTTCCTATTAGTTTTATAGATGAAAAATATAATATTACTTTTACTCCTAAATATCTTAGTAGTTATGGTGATGAATCTATGGTAGATATTTATATAAATACTTGTGATAAAACTGGTTTTAAAGTAATAGGAAGAATGTTTAATGAAACAGGTGGTATAACAGATGTTACAGATGCTCCGTTTAATTGGATAGCAATTGGTAGATGGAAATAATAAACTTAATATAATATAATTATGAAACAAGGTAAGATGTATTGGAAAGAGGGTTTCTATGACGAACCAATTGAAGGTAGTGTAGAAATTACTAAAGAATATTGGTTACAACTTCTTAATGAACAAAGTAATGGTAAGAAGATAGTTAGTAATGAAGAAGGTTATCCTATTACTATTACTCCTATTGAAACTTTAGAAGAGTTTAAAGAAAGAGTAATAAGAGAGATAAAGAAGTTCGATAAGTCAGAAGCAATTAATTCCTTCTCTTTACGGGGGAATAATATGTGGTTTGATAAAGACCTTCGTTCTTCTATTATGGAAACAGTTAAAATTAAATTAAGTAAGAGTATTACTAAGTCTAGTATTTGGTTTAATAATACAGAATATATACTTAATTGCGAAGATATTATATCTATGTTAGAAGATGTTAGTATTTATGCTGATTCTTGTAATTCTACTACTGAACGACATATTGCTAATATAATTAATATGAATACTAATAGTGAAATAGAAAACTATAATTATAGATTGAATTATCCTATTAAACTAATGTTTAATTTCTAAATAATATAAATATGGAAACAAGTAGAATATTAAGTCAAAGTAACTTTGGCAATAGTTTACAAATAGCTATTATGGGAAATATTCCAAGCGGTACTTTTAGCATAAGTGATGGTCGTGGTGGTAAATCTCCTTTCTTAATTAAGAATATAACAGATGATAATATTACTGCTACTGTTGTTACTGCTGGAAATGAAGAACCGATTGAAACAGTTCTTTATCCGGGATGGAATGTAGAGTTAATAAAAGAAGTACAAAACGTTGAAGCTAATACATTACAATATGGGTTCTAAAACAGGTATAGGAATAGCTACTGGTATTCCTTTTATAAATAAACGTAAAGGCGGTAGCGGTGTTCAACCTCTACCGCCTGATTTATTAGATGTGCTAGTAGGAGTATGGATAGCTGACCAAAACAATAATGATTCTTCTAATAGAGATTCTATTAAGAATAAGATTCCAAATGCAGGTGGAGACTTTGAATTACTAAACTTTGCTTACAAGCTGAACTCTGGATTTGGGAAGTATGAAGAGGATTTTACTCAAAGACCACCATGGTATGCATATCCAGGAGTAAATGTTACTCCTAATAAAATATCTCTAAACTCAAATTTTAGACCTTCGGAAGCATGGATTGTATATAAGGCTATTAATAATCCCTTAAATGATTTTAAAGTAAAAGTTACTGGTATACCGGATGGTGGAACATTATACTTTTATTTGACTGGTATATCTAATAAGAATATCAAGCTGGTAAATGGTAATAATGATATAAAATTTGATATACCTACTACATTAGGTTCATCAGGATTTAGGATTGAAAATCCTAATTTGGATTGGTCTAAGTTAGTAATAGAACAAATCCCCTCTTTCCAAGGCGCACTGGTAACTGATGGAGTTGATGACTTAATAACTTCTACTAAGACTGCGCAGGAGATGCTTGGTGGTAGTACTGAGATTACTGTGGTTAGTATGATTAATAGTATTATTCCATATAGATTGCAGCTAAGTTATACTAACGCATTTCCAATAAATAGAACAAATGCAGCACCTTTAAGAAATGAAGTAAGTAATACAGGAAAGACAGGTATTTATGGTTATACTTATAAAAATAATGTAGTAAGTGTAATAAATAATGTCCTTGGAGATAAGAATGATTATACGGCAGCCATTACAGGAGAACCACAAGTCGATGATAGGTTTGAGGTTACTAGAACCAAATTTAATTCATCTGTTGCTTGGTACTGGACTTTCATTGCCAAGAAAGCGTTAACTACCGACCAAATTAACCAAGTAATAGCCTACTACAATTTGGATAAATATGTTAAGCCTGATATATACTACGATGTTAAACGTCAAGGTCTAAGCAATAACACTCCCGATACGGATTGGTATCTGAAAGACTTTAGTGGCAATGGTCGTGATATGCAGTTGTACAATTACGGTAAAACTCCTGAAAGTGGTATTAATGAAGAAGGTGGTTTACAATCAGATGGAGTAACAGATTATGGTCAGTATGTAGGAGACTTAGGATTAAAGGGTTATACAGTTGCTGTTGATAGAGCTTATCCTAGTTTGAAAGGTAATGGAGTGCCTATAATTTCAGGCATAAATAATGATACTGCTACTCCATTTTTATTTGAATTTATAGATAATACAGGTATTGTAAGACCTTATTCCTTTGGAGCAGCTAATGTTCTATCTACTATACTACAATCAAGTAGAAAGATTAGTTATCAATCTACATACATATATGATAGTACTGCTATTAACAAAGGAACAATTGTTGATACAGGGAGTGGTTTAACTATTGGGCGTTTTGGTGGAGACCAACAGTATTCAAATTTTGCCTTATGGAGTCTCTTGTTATTCCCTTACTCCTTGTCTGAATTTCTACTAGAAAGACAACTAAAGAGGTATAAGTTAGGCACTCTTTATCCTGATATGGTGGAGTTTAGACCTATTATAACTGGTAATGTTCCGTATAAAAGTGTAGAAATCCATCAAGGGGGTACTATATTGTATAGTCACTTAGTTAATAATACTGGAACTTACATATCTAAAGACGAACCTATTCGAATATTTATTAGTGCTAATGGTACAGATATAGTATCTAGTATCACTGTAAACGAAGTTACTAAAACTGATTTAAAACTAAATGCTAATGGAAAATATTGGGCTAATTTCCCTATAACCAAATCTCCTCAAAAGATAAGCTATGTCATTGACGAGTATGTCAGATATGAGGATATTGTTCAGTCTTATCCGGCAGTTATTAACCTAAAGCAAGATGGTAAGGCTATCACTTGGGGAGATAAGTTAAAAGTAGGTAGTGAGGTAACTTTTGTAAATCATACTAATCTTCTTCCTGATTTATATACTATTAGCGGTTTAGTACTATATAATGGTGTATCTATTACTTGGAATACTCCTATTAGAGTAGAGAAATCTATGACATTTATCAATTTTCATAATTATAAGAAAGCCAACGAACCAAACTGTATCCTTGCTCCTCAAATTCTAAGAATACCCAATGCTTCTTACAAGATACTGGGTTACATTCCCGACCTTACAGGTAAAGGTAATCATGGTAAGATTAACAATTCTGCTTATGCAGGAATGAGTGGAGCTAATGGGTATTCAGAGGACTTTACTGCATGGTTAAAATCTTCGGGTGTTAAGGTTGATAATGACAAAATAGAAATAAATGCATCTTCTGAAATGTGGTTACTTAGACAATATACAACATCTACATCTAAGTTTAAAGTCAATGTTGTAGGAATACCTAATAATGGTACTTTAAAATATGGTACAATTAGCAATCCACAACAGCTACACAATGGTGTTAATGAGTTGGATGCATTTAGTTTTGATGCACTTACAAATATTGGATTCTTTAAAATAGGTGCAAGTGCTAATGATTGGGTAGGTTTAATTATTCAGCAAATAGGACAATACGAAGGCTCATACTGTCTTGATGGAGTAGATGACTTCATTACTATACCTACGTTGTCTCATAGTGCTAAGCAGGTGTTGATGAAGGTGAATTGGAATTCTATTAATACTATTGCTTATGACCATAGAAATGGTGTTGGTAGTAATGACAGGTTTGCTATTTATCTTTCTGATATAAATGAAGCAATTGCTTATAATGCTAGAAATAGTGGACAAACTTACATTGATGGAATATTAAATACAAACATTGTTGCTAGTCAATTAAAAGATATTACTCATAACATAACTATAACTAATAATGATGTTAATGCTAGCAATAGTGGTATTCCAAGAATTGGCTCTGCTTATACCAATTCCTTATATACTCAAATGGCTCTCTTCTCCTTCATGTCCTTTGATGATATTAGCTCTGAGGATGAAATCAAAGAACTGAATGACATTGTAGGTATTGAAGGTGGTTATGTGGAAAGTCCGGATTATTATTGGGATGCTTATGGAAAAGCCAATAGAGCCACGAAAGATATTGATTATTTAGATTTAAATCAAGCAAGTAATGCTAATCAGGTACTTATTGATAAATCTAAGGCTGGTCTAGCTGCTTTAGAATTATATCATAATACTGGAAATACTACAGAATTGAATAATAGAAGACTTGTTGCTAATAACTTCGCATTCAATGAAGAAAGTGGTTATATTGATAATGGTCTTGTCAGTGATGGTGTAGATGACCATCTTATTAATGGTATTATTCCAGCTTTCACTGATTTTACAGTTATTGCTAAGAGAATTAGTAAAGCAGACATTGACGGCACTATGTTTGTAATCAAAGGAAAAGATGGAACTATTACAAATGCTGCTTTTGGACTAGAATATAAAAATGTTAATAGTAACTATACTTATTCTTTTGGGGCATCCACTAAGATAGAATCTATACCAAATTTAATTACATGGTGTACTCCAACTAATTATAATGGTCAGGTATTGACAAAAGGTAATGTTTTAGATGCTAATGGTATTCAAATTGGTAAGTTTGCTTCTCGTTATTGGAAAGGAGTATTCTACAAGATGATGCTATACTCCAAGACCATTGACCAATTAAGCATTAACATGCTAAAGAACCTGTTTGAAAGAGATGAATTGATTAATGTTAAACATCCAATATTTAAAAACGAAAATAGTACATCACAAAGTACTTAAATCAGTTTATATACTGATTGCTACATATTTAATAGTAAGATATACATTAAGTTTAATATTTAATATTTAAAAATTATGATTGATTACATTGTATTTCCTGTTGCTGACATAAACGAAGAAAAGTCAGTAAAGATTAGTGAACTTAATTTAGTTCCTCGTAATAATGTTAATGAAGACAAAGTATTAATGAAATGTCAACATTATAAAGAAGTGTTTCCTGAAAAAGTAACTAGAATAATTAGTATTAGTGAAAGAGGAGAAGAACTTGTTAATATTGAATATCCTTATGAAACTTATTCCGGTGAATCACTTACTACTTTATTGTCAAGTCCTGAATGGAATCCTAAAGAAGATGAAGTAATAGATGATTCCCCCATAAAGGAGTGACATTTCTTTTATTGCTAACTCTAAAGCCCTGCTTATAACAAGTAGGGCTTTTATTTTGTTCATGCTATATCTAACTTTTAATAAAATTATTGTTTATAGCTAAAATAGATTAATGTCTGAACTTCTCATATTGTTCTTTGTTATCAGTGTATAGTAGCTGCTATAAGATATTCTTAATTTATTAATCTAAACCTTATTTATTATGCAAGTAATTGAAAAAGTTAAAGTCGTTCCCGAAGGTTATAATGGTGCAGGGATGGACGGTTATGGTCGCCGTGATGTTAACGGTAAAGCTAATGCAGGTCTTACGCTTGGTATTATCGGTACTGCTCTTGGAGCTTGGGCTTTATTTGGTAATCGTCGTTCTGCTGGTGTTCTCGGAACTGGTGCAGGTCTTATGGGAGACGGTTCTACAAATATTAATGTAGTTGGTGCAGGAATGGGAAGTACTGGTGCTCCTACTGCTTTCCAAGCATGGAGTAAGTCTTGTGAAGATACTCTTGCTTTGCAGGGTGGTTTATATCAGTGGGCTTTAACTCAACAGAGCCAACGTTTCCAAGACCGTCAGGTAATAGACAGCGAAATGTTCGGTTTGTATAAGTCACAGATTGACGCAGACTTCTTGCTGTACAAAGGCAACCGTGATAACTATGATGCTCTTAAAGCAGAGATTAGTGAACTTAAAACTCAGGTTGCTGTTGGTGCTGCTATTCGTCCTTATCAGGATAAACTTATCCAATGTGAAATCGAAAAGGCATTTACCGCAGGTATCAATTATGTCGATAAAAAGACTTGTAATGTTATCTATGGTGTTACTTGTCTACCTAATGAGCCTACTACAACAGGTCTTGTTGGTAGAAATGCCAATGGTTGTCTACCGTGTGGATTTACTCAAACGGCTAGTACTCCTTCTGCATAATATTATAAATCAATTAAAGAATAAGTTATGTTACCTATTAATCAAGTTATACTGGGTGGAACAGACCCTTTATTGAGTACTGGAAATCTTAGTGACCAAATTCAATATTTGGAAGAACAAAAGCGGATTATTGAAGCTAGACAAAGACAGATTCAACAAGCCGCTAATGGACAGCAAACTTTACAACAAGTTAGTCCTCAACAACCTGCTAAAGTAAGTGTTTGGGACTTGATTGATGCGGAGATTGAACCTCTTACTGCTGAACAGAGAAATATGCTTGCTAATAATGAAGAATATGTAGCTAACTATAATAATCTTCAATCTATGGTTCAAGCAGAAGTTCTTAATTTAGTAAGAGCTAATATTGAAAACAATCCGGAAGGTAAAACTCTTTTAGATAATCAACTAAAGTTAGTTAAGAATCTAAAGACTAGTATAATCGAGATGTCACAAAGAGAGATGCAATTGTTTAATGCTTTTAAAGAAGCTAGTGCAAAGAATCCTTCTCTTACTTATGATGAATTTATTAAAACTATGAAGTAATGGTAGAAGTAAGTGTAGTAAAACAAAAGTTGCAAGATTACATTGTTAATCAGATAGATATTCTTGGCGAATCTAATCCGGCTATTAAATTAGTTAAGCCTTTGGCTAAACGTGCAATTATTAATAACATTGATAGTTTTGATAAGTTTATCAATGCTATTGCTAAAGACGGGAAGATTGATATTGAAGGTATTGTTGCGGAAGAGATTGAAATAATCAATTCTATTCCTAACTTTGATTTTAATATTCCAGTTTTAGGTAGCGGTAATATCTCTAATGGTAACATAACTATTTCTATTCCTTTTATTAATAAAGGAATTATGTTTAATCAATCTGATTTGGAAACATTCAGACAACTATTAATTAAATAATATTATGAGAGAAGTACCATACGAGACAGACCAAGATGTTCGTGCTCGTTCTATGAGAAACGAAATATACGAACGAATTAATGATTTCCTTGCTCGTGGCAGTCGTGGAAGAAGCGGTCGTAGCGGACGTGGAAGAGGAATGATGAATCGTATTGGATATAAGACTTATGACAACTACGACAGGAATGAACAAAGAGATTACGGTGAACGTCATAGATATGATGAAAATCGAGGTTATGATGGAAATCATGGCTACGATGAAGAACGTATGCTTCTTATGCAAATGCTTGGAGTAGGTGGAAACGAACGTTATAATGATTATGGTAATGAACATTTTAATAAACAGGAAGCTAAACAAACTGTTGATGAAATGTACCATGTCAAAGACGGTAAGAAATATATCGGTGAGAAATACGATATGCAGAAAGCTCACGAAGTTTGTAGTAAATTCAAAGATAAACTAGAAGACGAAGTAGAAGTTGCTGATGTTTATGTGGCTATTAATGCTCAATATCACGACTACTGTGAACTATTCGAGAAGTGGTTCGGAAAAGGAAACTTTGACGATATGATATTCGAAAGTGCTATTAGCTTTTGGTTCGATGATGTAGACTTCGGAGAAGATAAACTCTGGAAATACTTTAACGAATTGAAGTAATACAAGTTCTGTTATATTCCTAAAGAGAGATTACTAAATAATAGTAGTCTCTCTTTTCTTTTTGAAATAAAGTTTTATATTTGCGCTTGTAATATAAAACTTAAAGCTTATGGGAATATTTATTAAAGTGTTGTTTGTAACTATGATAGCTATAACTATTATAGTATTTGCATGGAAAGAGATTACTAATATCCTTCCTGTGAAAGTTGTATCTTATGTAAAGATAGCGAGTGTGCTATTAAGTGTTATTCTTGGTACTCTATTATTCTTATTGTAATATGAACTTCGGGAATATACTTAATGAAATTCTACGTACTACTGCTACTAGTTTTGATTTCGCATTTGTTATTTGTGTTAATGTACTAGCATATCTAGTAATTAAACTAGTTGACAAATTTAATGGAAACAAAATAGTAAGTACTTGGAATAAAAGAGTGATAACTCTTATATGTGCTGTATTAATGGGAATAATATATTTCTCATTAAAGTTAGGTGATGTTAAAGTAGTACTTAATTCTATTATTCTTAGCTTCGTTTTTTGGTCATGGATTATGAAACCAATACTAGCCTTCTTCAAGATAGATTATAAGAAGTTTATAATAGAAGATGATGAACCTAATCAATATCCAAAGTAAGTACTATTAGTAAGAGTAATAAGTGAGGGTCGGCTAGCAATGGTCGGCTCTCATAGTACACACATCTCTTTACGGGGGAATAAAAACTACGTCCCACACTCCTACGCTTTCACAGAAGCCCGCTATTGCATTTTAGTGTCTAAGCTTAACTTACTATTATCTGATAGACTTGCGTGTCTCTGCGAGCCTTAAAATGCGTCACGTGTATAAAAATATTTACAATTCTAATAGCTGTAAGCTAGATAGTAAGCTAGATAATAGTGCTAAATCAAAATTATTAATAAAAGTCTTGTTAATACCGATATAATAACTATATTTGTTATAATACTAATTTAAAAACAAAGTAATATGGCTTCATTAAATCAAATTGTATCTGAGATAGCTCATGCTATTCATCAGCCTAATAACTTTACTACGAGACAAACTATTCGTAGTGCAGTTATTCATACATTCAATGAGCAGATAAGACAGACTTATGAACGTCATGCTAATGTCGATAAGATATTGATGCAAAGATATAGAATAAGTCTTATTAATGTTCCTGACGGAGATATATTTCAAAGTCTTGTAAGTACGAAATATAAAGTTAAGAGAACTAAAGTTAGAGTACCTAGACCGGTTCGTCTTGACAATAATCTTCCTTTTGTTAGTGTTCGTACTGTTGGTTATGATAATATGGCTATTCCTTTTATTAAAGAAGCGAATGCTCAATTTTATAAAGCATTGCCGGGAATGTGTACTAGTTTAAGCTATGATTATATTAATGGTTATCTATATGTTAATAGTAATGGTAATCCTTTGATTGAACCACTAGGACATATTATTATCGAATCGCCATTTGAAATACCTACTGAAATTCCTATTGAAACAACAGAAGGAATTGAATCTAATTTCGATAATGATGATGAGTTTATCATTCCTGAAGATATGGTAGAACGAATCAAAGATGTAATATATAAACGTAATCTACTTAATGTAGAGAGAGTAACTAATGAAGTTCCAGTTAAGGATGATATAAATAAACAACAAATAGAAGTATAATTATGGCTAGCGGTGAAAGATACGACCACAGAAATATGTATACTAGTTTTATAAAGACAGCCGAAGAGGATTATGTTCTCGTGTCTGAAAAGATAGCTAGATACAAATCTTTATTATATAAAATCAAATATTCTATTGAACAGAATAGAAATGCTATTGAAGCTATATTTGATGTATGTGTTTATAATTATTGGGAATGGAATACTGATGAACTAGATATTGATGGGAAGATGGAGAAAGCAATAGATACTAAGTTCGTCAAATTCGATTCTTCTAAACAATTAAGATACGGTAATATATATCGTAACTTAAAACAATATTTTAAAGTACTTCGTAAAATAAAAGAATATGAGTTAAGACAGCAGAGAATTAAGAATCGTAAAAACATAACTCGTCCTCAATATGAAGCCTATTGTAAGTTGTTCTTTAGAGAAGTATCTAAAGAAGTTCTAAGAGGAAAAGTTTATAAGTTTGAAAAGAGATTAGGTTGTCTTATTATAGAAAGAGTTCTAGTTAGAGATAGTTTTACTACTGCTGATGGAAAAGTTGTTAAGTTAAAGAAGGTTATTGATTATTATAAAACAGAATTAAATAAAAGAAATCTTCTTGCTCAAGGACTTATTCCTTATAATAAGAAAGACCATGCTGCTGCTATATTAAGAGGTGAGAAATACGAAGGAATTAAATATGTGGAGTATCTTGATAATCCTTATTATTGTAAGTTACTAATGATTGATGGTACAATTAAGAATAGACCATTATTTAAATTCTATGGAACTAATATTCATATGAAACGTAGTAACGATGATATATTATCTGAATGTAAAACTATTGAAGACATTATTAATGTCGATACTGATATTAATAATCGTCTTTCTTTAATTAATAAATTTGACCCAAGTTACACTATAAAATATATTAGAAATAATGAACAAAGAGCTATCTTCCGTAGAAACTATTATCGCAAGACTTGATAATGATTTCAATATTATGAGTAGTGATTATATACCTAGAGTGGGCGCTTGGTGTATAGATGCTATGAATGAAATGGGTATTCTTCAATATGAAGAAAAAGAAACTACTGTTGATGTTGTTGATAGAGTTGCTTATTTCCCATGCTGTATGAACGCTTTTAAAGTTTACGTTGAGGGTTGCGAGATTTCCCCCGTAAAGAAAGGTAAATGCTCTTGCTCTTCCGGTACTACCGAACACTTCGTTCAAGATAGAGAAAGAGCTAGAGAACGTGAAAGTAGACGTACTGTTGAAGTTGACCCCGAAGGTTACGAAGGAAAAAACTATGTATATCTTCGAGATGCTAATGCAATCCAATTAAACTTTGATGCAGATATTATTACCGTATCCTATCTTACAGTTAAGACTGTATATAGTGATACGTTTCATTGTAATATACCTGTTATTCCAAATAATGGTAAACTTATTGAAGCACTTGAATGGTTCTGTATGTGGAAGTTACTAAGTAGAGGACTTAAACATCAGGTTTATTCTTTGCAAGGTGCTATGCCAGTTAATCCATATTTATTATGGAGAGATTCTCGTGACAGAGCTAGAACCTCTGTTATTAATGAATATCAAGATGCCAATGCTTATAAAGGTTGGGCATCATTCTTTTATAATTCAACATTTAGACCTAGAGACTAATGGAAATAGTTAAGGAGTTAAATAAGGACGGAGGATATGAATCTATTAAGAATGGTTCAATGACCCATGCTGTTAATGCTATGGTTTCTCGTGATGGTAATTCTATTCAGAATGAACAATCTATTGAAACAATAATAGCGTTAGAAGAAAATGAAGAAATAGTAGGTGTTATTTCTTGTTCTAGTGAATTAGTTATATTTACTAATAATAATAAGATTAGAAGATATAAAGAATCTGATAAATCTATTGAAGAAGTAATTACTAATTGGAATCATCAAGGCGGTAAAGTTATAGGTACTTATACTTATAATGTAAACAATGAATTGATTGTTGCTATTACTGAATTAAATGCTGATGAAGATGTTCCTTTAAAGATAATAAATCTAAATAAGCCTAATTATTTAGAGAATGGAAATGATATTAAATATACGTTATCTCCTAATATACCTAAGACTAATCTAAATAATTGGAAATTAGTAGTAGGCGCTCCTATATACAAAGGTATATATAATATCTTTATTAGATATAAAGAAGGAGATAGTTATACCGGATGGTTTCCTATTGGTTATCCTATTATTGTTTGGGATAAAGATAATACAGTAGTTGTTGAAGATTCTAGTTATGGTTATGATTATACTACCAAAGGAAGTGACAATCATAAATATGAAATTGGAAACTTTAAGTTTAGAGATATGGCTAATACTTCTGCTGAGAAAGTATCTTATAATATTGAATTAGGAATATCTATTGATAATGATGGTCTTAATTACGATAAATACCAAATCGGTTATGTAATTAGTACTCAAAGCGGAGCAACAAAAGTATTTAATACTTCTGATATATCTATAAATACAAGTAGAATAACAATAGACGATATTCATAATGAAGAATTTAGTCTTGATGATATAACTACTTCTTTCTTTAATCTATATAATATTAAAACTCTTTGTAACTATAATAATAGATTATATGTTGCTAATTATAAAGAAGAAAACGTTAATGAAATAGTAAAGACAATAGATACTAGTGGTATTCAAGTTAAAGTTAAAGATTATTACGATAATTTACGTAAAATCAGAGCTACTAGAGCCGTTACTAAATCTTCAAATATAATTTTAAATCCTACTGAATTTAAAGTTGGATATGGTTATGTTGTTACTATACAAGATACTATATTCGACGCTTCTAATCAGTCAAATACTAAAAGTGTTACTAGAAAGTTTTTCTTAAGTAGACTTGGTTATATAGAACCTAATGATTCATATTGTCTTCCTATAACTAATCAAAGTTATTATAAAGGACTTTATTATGATAGTAATTATGATACTACTACTCAATGTATATGGACTTCTAATAATGAGTACCCTAATAAATTAAATAAAATTCAAGAAGGTTTTATAATAACATGTGAAAATGGAAAATATGTAATAAGAATAGCTCCTGCTGATGGAAGTAGTATAGAAAAATTATATCCTAGTAATAATCTTAATTTCTTCAATCTTACATATCTTCCTAAAGAAATTAAGAAAGGTTCTGATAGATATGATTATGTTCAAATTAAATTTGGATATAGTGGAAATGCTATAAGAAATACATATAGAGCAGCTCCCGATATTGATTACGTTCATGTTGCCAAAGTAATATCTATTGAAGAATTTGCTCTTGATGATAAAGCTAAAGAAGTAATAGAACCTTTATGGTTTTATAAAGCTAATGTTACTTTTGAAGGTAATATTTATCCTCTTATTCATAATAAATTTTATTATAATTATTATACCAGTACTGTAAAAGATAAGTCAGGCGACACTAGTTCAAGGTGGACACAATATAAATATGGTTATCAATATTCTTATGTAGATATTGATATGACGACTTATCTAAGGAATCGTTATTCTCATGCTAATTACGAAGCAAAATTTATATCAGAAGTACCTACTGTAAATCCTGATGGAAAAGAAGAATATGTATCAAGAGATGTTCTTTTTGATGACTTGGGTTTTAGTAAACCTGACTATGTGATAATATATGATATAGCTAAAAATGAATTTAAATTTGGCGGTTTAGATGAACCTACTTATAGTAGTCCTAAAGAACATTATGCAAAGTTTGTCGGAGATACAATAGTTATAAAAAACAAGTCTACTGGTGAAATTGTTTATTATACTCCTGAACAACTTATTCCTGATTTAGCTATTGAGTTTACTAATCTTAATAAAACTACTCAAGATTTAATTAATGAAATAAGTTATCAACAAGAAGAAAAACCTGTTTATGAATGGGAAGAAGATAAAGAACCTACTGCAAATGATTTTAATCCTAATAACAGTTATAATATAATAGACTTTTATGCAATTAATACATTAACTAGTAGTGGCGCTACTAAACCTGATTATGCAGGACGTAAATTTACAGACTGTAAAGTATATGAAGTTGCAACAGATTATATTAAAGTTGATAATAAGTATATAGGTAAGAAAAGATTTATGATAGTAATACCTTATACTACTTATAATTCTACTCTTGATAAATATGGAAAATATACAATAGAATTTGTAGATAATAGTCGAGCAACAACAGAAACAGAAGATAAATTAATTAGTGATAGAATAGAAAGTCTATATCTATGTTTTGAAAAAACAGATACTTTTGATTTCTTAGGAGTAGAAAATTACAATTGTAGTTTAGTAAGTATTCCACATTTTGAAGAAGAAGGCTATCTTAATTTTGGAACAGTATTAAGTACTGGTACTCTTGCTTATAATTTAGCTAGTACTAATTCTTATTTAATACTAGACCTTACCGATGATGGACTTAATAATGGTACAGCTTATTCAGGTTATAGAGCAGAACAAATATTATCTGACGAAGAACAACCGGAAGATAATACTTATTCAACAGTAGTTTCTAAAACAGCTATAAACTATGCTGTATATAACTTCTTTATTCATTATGTTTATCCTAATGGAAATATAACTAATGGTATTCCTATTAGAAATAATATGGAATATTCAGAAACTATTAGTCTTGGTAAAACTTCTGATAATGTAGAACTTACTATGGATATAACAGAAGATACTCTTATATCTAATGTAAGAACTAAATATGAAGCATATAAAAGTCAATATGGAACAATAGATATTAATAATGCTCATGAAGTTATTAAAACAGGATTATATGAAACATTAAGTAATGTTCGTTTCTGTAATGTGTTTCCTAAATATAATGGACATGGTATTGCTCTTTATAAGAATAATAAAGGAGATAGAATGTTTAGAGGTATACCTAATAGTAATTTAACTAATCATAATTATCTAGGTTATTTTGAATTTATATTTGATAATATTCCTGTTAGAAAAGAATTTGTAGGGTATTTTATATCTTATGAAAAGACTGAACCTATATTAATAGCTCATGGTATTGCTGTTCGTAAAGATGATGATTTTAATACTGCATTTGATGAGCAAGTTACAGATATTAGATTCTATTATCCTGAGTTTGATATTCTTAAGAAAAGTCCATCAGGCAATATATTCATGACTGAAAATTACTTAGATAAAGTAGCTCCAAAAAGAGGTGTTATGTTTACAGATTATTATGATGCTATTGATGGAACTGCTCAATCTGGAAATACTGAAGAATTTAATGAAACAAGAGGTGTAAAATCAGTTGCTATTATTAGTCCTGATGATAAAAATAATAATAATATTGGAAGAGAAGGAGTAAGTATTATAACATTAAATAAATCATTAAGGCTAAAAAGTATTATAAATACTACTAATGATTTAATACAATATAATACAGCAACATTATTAAACATAAGCGATAATCTTTATATGTCTGAAAATAAAGATTTAATTCCACTTGGATATATTAAATATTATAATATTAATTCAAGAGCTAATAATAATTATGGTTATGAAGATTATCCTTATAATTATGATTATTATCCTACTAGCGGATATGTTTATGCTTTTAATCGTAATGGTGTTTATTATGATGCTTCTGACCCAATACCTAAGAAAGCTAATGATAATAGTAATTTATATCCTAACTTTCCGCAAGTATTCTACGATAGATATGGGAATGTTCCAATACAAAGAAGAGCAGTAGATACTCCGTCTTTATATCCTTTGTTTGCAAAAACTATTAAATCTGCTCCGGACGAAAGATATTATACTATACATACTGATGATAATTCTTTTGTTCAAAATGTTCGTATGGTACATATGTTACCTAGTACTATTAACGATACTTTTGAAATAAGCAGTATATACGTTGATTATGCAGGTAAGAAATTTATTAATTATAACGAAGTTCTTTATAGCAATTTTGTTACTGAATATCGACAAACTATTCGTAGAAGCGATGTTATTAGTGATGAATCAATAGAAAACAAATGGCATATATTTAGACCTAATGCTTACAAGATAATTAGTGAGAATAAAGGAAACATAATGAATATTGTAGGTATTGGATTATATTTAATTGCTCATTGTGAACATTCAATGTTTATCTTTAATAGAGACAATACTCTTTATACTAAAGATAAAGATGTACAAATGTTAATACCTGACGCTTTCGACATTGATTATCAAGAAGTGTTTACTAGTGAAAAAGGATATGGTGGTTTGCAAGACCTTGAAGCATATGTATGTAATGAAGCAGGTTATATATTCTTAGACAGAAGTAAGAAACGTCTATATAGATTTGATGAAAAGAATCTAAATGATTTAGGTGATGGAGTACAGTCTATACTAGATGAATATCTTACTGATGATACACAGATATTAATGGGAATGGATAAGGAGAATAACCGACTAATCTGCTCCTTTATGGGGGAAGAATCAGACTTCACATTGAGTTATAACTTTGTTACTAATACTTGGATTAGTATTCATACTTATTTATGTCGAGGATTTTATAATACAAAAACTAATTTGTATATTAGTTCCTTTAATAAGAAGAATATCATAGGTCAAATAGGGTTCGTAAAATCGTCCAGTTATCTTAAATATACAGATTTTGAGATACCTATTGATAAGAATCCTTTCTATATAGGAGAGAATAATAATACAATGGTAGTAGATATATTGTTCAATATCGAATACGATACTATCAAAGTACTTAACTATATTAGTTATGACTTATACAAAGCTAATGATATTAATTTTGCAGGTAATAAAATATTGTTATTTAGTAACACTTCTATTAGTAGGTTAGAAGACATTACTGTAAATGAACGTAATACTTTTGATATTGCTAAACCTTATTATGAACATGGTAAATGGAATTATAATTATTTCCGAAGCGTTCTAAACGATGTTGTTACTAATTATCCAATAGATAGGCTTACTGGTAAACTTAATGTCGATATTGATAAAAAGTATGAACCATTTAAATCCAATCTTATTAATGGTAAATATCTAGGTGTTCGTTTTATAATTAATGATGGTACAGCTAAGATAGAAATTAAGAAGATTGAATGTTATGTTAATAAATACAGAGAATAATGAAACGTATTAATGAACAAAGACCTAAAGCATTTATAGGTGCTGCAATTTCTGTTGGTACTCAACTTATTGGTGGTATTATAGGAAATCGTAAAAAGAAGAAAGCTGAACAAGCTGAAAGGCTTAGACAAGAGCGACTTCAAAACCTTCAAAATAATCAAGCTTTAGCTAATGCTCAGAATGAAACTATCATGTCCGAAGAAGACAAGACACAGTTTCTAAATCAGTATTTATCCAAAGGTGGGGAAGTAAGAACTTCCCCCCGTAAAGGAGCTATTAGAATTGTTGAAGGCGGTACTGCTATCCCTATTAAGAAAGATTCATTTCTTCTTAAAGGGCGTAAACATAGTACAGGCGGTATTGTTATCAATGCTGGTAAAACTGGTGTTGAAGCAGAAGGTGGAGAAGTAGTACAAGTTACTCCTAAACAATTAAAAGTATTTAGTGCTCAACCTATACTTAACGGTGAAAGTCCTGCTAAGTTAGTTCAGAAAGGAGCGAAACCTTCTAAGGTATTTAATGCACAGGAATCATTTAAAGATAGAAATGGTCTTAATGATGATGGTACTAAAAAGAAGGTTATGGGTGGTAAGGACGAAATTAAACAAGATAATACTTCTATTGTTCGTCCTGCGATTCCCGAAGTTATTGAAAGGAAGGTTAGTCCTGCCGATAGAGTAAATGTTCCTGTTGGTACTAAGTACTCTGATTTATCTGCTAAAGATAAAATAAGACTTAGAACTAGTGATAATTTAAATAAAGATTATAAAGGTCTTGAAATAGTTAGTCCGGAAACAGATATTCTATTAGCCGGACAAACTGGTATAATAAAAGCTGCTACTAAAGCAGGAAGTAAAGTAGGAAGTAATATAGTAAAAACTGCTATTAAAGAGACAGGTAAAGAATTAGCTTCTAATGCAGTTAGTGTTGCTGCTTCTGAAATAAATCCTTTATTGGGATTAGTTCCTACTTTAAAAAAGCCAAGGACTAATAATGCTCCTAGGAATATTGAAAGTAAAAGAATAGCAGGATTATTAGAAAGTCCTGAAAAAATGACTAGAGAGCAATTAAAGAAAGTAAATGCTGTTGCTAAAAGATTCGGTTATAAACCTATTCCTTTGGATTATGCTAAAGATGAAGCCAAAGCTAGAAAAGCTGTTAAAGATTTAGTTAATCAGCATAATACTTTTGTTAGAGGTGTTCATCCATTAACTAAAGAACAATATAATTCTGTTAGTAAGAAACTAAAGGAACAAGGGATAGAAGTAAACGAGGACAATATTTATAAGTATGTATCTACTCATACTGCGCCTGAAACTGGAGCAGGAAGAGCAGATATACCAGGTGATGTTCAAGGTGTTTTATACACTAGTAATAGTGGTAATCAAGCAGTAGGATATGCAAATGAATCGAAGTTTAAATTTCAAGGAGAGAAAGAAGGCAAAGTAGCTAAAGTTCGTAGACCTACTAGATTTGATTCCCCTCGTATGACCGATTGGTGGGTTGATAATGATTTTAACTTTGCTGATGAAATGTCTTATTATCGTAGAAAGTTACTAGATGAAAATATTGCAAAATATGGCAAACTTCCCGATAATATAAGAAATGAAATTAAAGCCAGTGAAGATATTACTTTCAATAGTTTATTTAAAGATTTAAATGATTCTAATAAAGACGCTTATTCTTTTGATATAAAGAATCGTATAAATTATATAGATAGAAAAAATGCTTCTAATCCTTCTCGTGCTATGAAGTATGAAAGGTATAATATGGATAATGCTTCTTATATTGAAAGAGTTGCATATAATAAATATTTAAAAAACATAGTGAATAACGGAAATAAGAAAAGTTATTCTGAATTTCTTAAAGAAAAGAAAGCCGAAGTTACTAAAAATCTTCGTAAGAAAGCTCATGATAAAGCAATAAAAGAAGTAGCTGAAAAACAAGGTTACAAATTTGACCCTAATAAAGCTAATATTTATCATGCCAGAGAATATGGATTACATAGTAGTACTCGTAATACTGGTAATCCTAGACAACATTTTATATTTACAGGTAAACCTGAAAGTAAAAAATTAGATTTTGTAGACTTCTACGAACCTACGTCAGAAGAAATTCTAAAAGGCAGTAGACTTCATAATAAAGCTGTTTACACAGAAGGTCTTAGTAGACGTAGTAGAAAATTAGGTGGAACAATTAAAAATAATAAAGTTATGAAATTTGGTGGTAATCGTAAAAGATTTCCTCAACTTACTGGGGAATATCAAGGCAGAAATGAAGGTCGTGCTATTCGTAGTTTAAGAGAAGCACGTAATAATCCTAATTATCAATATCAAGGAAATACTAGTCATACTCCTAATACTAGTACGAAAGATATGTATGATAAACTTCCATTGGCTAGAAATAGTAGAACAGCTATTGAACAAACTAATAGAAGATTTAATAACTCTTCTGCTAGTAAACAAACTGTTAGTGTTCCTACTAAATCAAGTTCTAACAAGCAATCTTTTAGTTCTGCTTTTGCTGCTGCTCGTAAAAGTGGAGCTAAATCATTTAATTGGAATGGAAAGAATTATGGTACTCAATTAGCAGGTTCTAATAATTCTTCGATTAAGTCTAATAAACTTCCCGAAGTAGTAGTTACAGCTTCGAGAAAATCTAATAAACTTCCCGAAGTAAATGTTACTGGTTCTCGTATTCCTAAAATGATTAAGGATAATACTTATGTTCCTAATCAATATCCAAATACTAATAACAATGTTACAGCTCCTAGAGAATCAACTGCTTTAAGTTTATATAGAGGAATTAAGAATAAATTAGGTGTTCCTAATCGTAAGAAGCTAGGAGGTCTTTCTCGTAAAGATGATTATGGTTCTTCTAAGAAACCATATCCTAGTGTTAAATCGAAAGATTTTGCAGGTGGTGGACGTAGCTATCCTATTCCTACTAAAGCAGATGCTAGAGACGCTCTTAGATTAGCAGGTTTACATGGACGTTCTGATGTAAGAGCTAAGGTATATAAAAAGTATCCTGAATTAAAGAAAGCTTCTTATGGTGGTAGTTTTCCTGAAACAGTAGTTACTGGTAGAAGATTAAAAAAACTATCACCTATTGCACCGTCTTTTAATATTGGTAATCCTAGTGTTGATTCTTTGCCCGTAAGAGCTACTATTGATAGAAGCGTTATGAATCCTGCTGGAATAACTTCCGGAGCTAAGATTACCAATCCTAGTGCGGGTAATATTAAACCTATGAATCTTTCTTCTAATCCTACTAGTAATAAGTCAGGTAATTTCTTTAGTAAAATAGGTAATTCTTTTAAAGGTAATACTGGAGAATTAATAAGTTCAGGTATTGGAGCTATTGGAAGTTTGATTAGTGGTTTAACTAATAAATCAAGTATTGATAATATTCAAGCTCCACAAGTTCCTACTCCTAGAGCAGTTCGTCCTGCTAGAATGAAGACTAATTATAATATTAATCCTCAATTATCAGAGATTAGCGAAAACGAGAAGAATATGCGTAGAGTAATAGATAGCAATACTTCTAGTTCTGCTGCCAATATATCTCGTCAACAAAGAGTTGCTAATGATGCAGTATTGCAAAGAAATAAACTTCGTGGAACTAAAGAAAATATTGAAACTCAATTGTATAATCAAGATGCTTTGAATCGTCAAGAAGTAGAAGGTAGAAATGTTGCTGCATTAAACGAAGCTGAAAGATATAATTCTTTATCTGCTGCACAAACCGCTAATGAAAAGATTCAAGCTAAAGCTAATAATAGAACTCAAATGATAGAAGGTCTTACTGGTGCAGTTAGAGATTATCAATTAGGAGTAGATAAGAAACGTTCAGAAGAAAATGCTACTGCTGCTATGATGTCTGCTAATCCTGAACAAACAGAATTGTTCTTGAAACTAATGGGAAAGAATAAGAATAGGCTAGGTAATATACGTAGTACATTATTCAGATGTGGCGGTAAGAAAAAGATTGCTTAATAAATAATATTATAACTATGCCGATAAATATTAAAACAGCAGGTTATCAGAAAAGGGAGCGGGTTGCCGCTCCTTTAGATGTTTACAATAGTACGTTAAATACTCTACAACAGAAACATGATACTGCTATTGAAACTAGTAATCAGATTAAAACATTTCTTGCTAATAAGCAATTAAATGAAGCTGAAAACGAATGGCTCGATAACTATTCGAGAGATATTAATGCTCAAATAGAAGCTAGTGCACAAGACGGAAGTTATGCCACTGCTTTAACTACTGCTAGAAGATTGGCAGGTGAAGTTAATAGTAATCCCGGTCTTATTGGTCGTGAGCGTTATCAACAAGAATTTAAGAAATTCCAAGACGAAGTTACTAATAGTGATGCTTACGACGGTGATGTTAAAGCGTACACATTAGAACAGAATAAATATAATTATCAAGACCAAGTAGATGAAACAGGTAAAGTAATAGGTGGTAATCAATTCCAACCTAACTATCGTCCTGTTGAACAAATAGATTATAATACTTTATATCAGAAAGTATTATCTACTGTTGGTGTTGATTCTAATTCTGGTGAACAATTAGTATGGGGAGACGCAGAAGGTAATCTTAAAGGTGGTCAAGGTAATATTGCTGCTGGTGACCTTCCTTATCTTAAAACAGCTAGTGGTGTTCAACAACTATCGGCAGATAAAATTCGTGCTGCATTTGAAGCTGCTTTGAATGAAACTCCGGGTGCTCGTGCTTCTCTCGAACAAGATTATAAAGTTAATGTTTGGAAAGCTAATAAAGGAAATAAAAACAATACTGTTACTAGACCTGATGGTACAATCATGTCGCAGAAAGAGTTTGAAGAGAACTTATTTGCGCCTAGATATGCTGCTTCTGCTTATCGTAGAGTTGAAAGTAGAATTAATCCTGAATTGGGATTTAATATATTAGCTGCTGCTCGTAAAGCTGCTAATAAACCTAAAACCGGTAAAGAACCTGAATTACTTCCTTCTTTAGCTACTATTGGTGGTAAAGAAAAAGTAGAACCTGATACTCCTGCTAAAGTACAATCTCAATTAAATAGTCTTAATGGACAATTATCTAATATGTTTGCATCTCATGGAGTATCAAGAAATCTTCCATTAGATAAAGCATATAGTCAATTACGTTCTAATATTGCTAATAATTCTAACTTATCTGATAGTGCTAAAAAACAGTTATTAGACGAAGCTAATAATTATTACGATGGTATTGCTAGAGCCAATAATCGACTAGATGCAATGAAAGGTTATCTTACACAAGAAGAACAATATGCTTCGGAGTTCTTAGGTAAGCGATTAAGTAATGGAGATATGGCTGATAGTAATAATCCTATTCAACAAGAATATGCTGATAGAATAAATAAATTATTTACTGATTCACAAGGTAATAGTTTCGATACAGTTCTAGTTAATCCTCTTAATGATAGTTCTAAGAATGCTATTATATCTAAATTAAGAGTAGATATGGGATTAACTAGACAAGATGTATCATTTACTAAAATAGGAGATAAAGAATATATTCGTATTAGTAAAGATGCTTATACTCGTTTAGCTCCTGAAATGGCAGAAGTCCTTAAACTTAGTCCTGTTGGATTTACAACTGGTAATAATACTCCTAAAAACTTTACTAGAAACGATGAAGTTTTTTATGGAAATAAAGTATATGGTAGTATTACAACAGCAGGAATTGCAGGTCTTAGAGCAATAGGTCGAGGTGAAATAACTACTGCTAGGAGTACTAAAGATTCTCCTGCTTATGTATATGAAAAAGCTGCACAAGTATCTAATGCTGCAACAGAACGTATATCTGATTCTTTACCATCTAATTATGTAGATGTTAATGTGTTTGATTTACCACCTCATGTAATTGCTACTGGTCAAGGATTCGAAGATGAGCAATTAAAGAATTACAATGAAAGAGTAATGAATATGATTAGTATTGCTAATCCCGGAAGTATTGTTATTAAGAAACGTAATGCCGAAGGAGTTCTTGAACCTGTTGAAGATAGTAGAGAACGTGATGCTATAATGCAAACTATTCAAGCACAGGTTAAGAAGAAGAACATTAACAATGGATGGTGCAGTAGCTCCTCTACGGGGGAATATGGAATATTCTTAAATATTCCTTATACTCCTAAGATTGGAAAGAATACTGCTAAGAATCCCGATACTGAAATGGAAGAAAGAATACAGAATGCAATAGCAGGAGATTACATGATTACAGGTGCTATTCTTAATGATGAAATAGAAAGATTTAAATCTTTACCTGCTGTTAAAGCAATGGATACTCTTAATTCTATTAAGTACAATAATGCACTTAAAAGAAACTATCGTTTATCTGATAGTGAATTTGGAGATGGAACTTTTTCTGTTGTTACTGATGGAAACTTTTATCAAATATTAGATGCAAGTGACGAACCTGTAATTAAGATTACAGAAGATGAATTATTTCAACGTATGTTACAAAATAGTAAATCTAATGCTATTCTTGCTCCTGTTAAAGAAGATATAGACTTGATTAGTGCAAGAAACGGTTCTATTGCAAATTCCCCCATAGAGGAGCAACAGGTTATAGCTCGTCCTCTTATGCAGAAAGCTATGATTATGGCAGGTGTTACTGGTAATCTTAGAGAACTAGATATTGATACTAAGAGACAAGTATTCCAATTCTTTAATAGAATGTATTCAGGACTTACTGGTGAATCTCCTAGTCAAGTAATACTAAATCAAATGAACGATTTAATGAAATAAGTTATGCCAAACATATTTGATGATATATCAGTAGAAAAAGCTCCACTAGACAGTGGGGCTAATTCTGTTAATATGGCTAAAGAAGCTCCTACTGTTACTAAATACAAACCTGATGTAGCTGCACAAGGCGACTTCATGTTTCGTAATCTTAGTGGTAAAGAAGTCTTTACTGGAACAGAGGAAGACTATCATTCTTTAGCTAAGTATGGTGCTGAACCTAATCGTTATCAAAGTAGAGAAGAATTAGAAACTCTTCGTGCTAAGAATCAATCAGCTTGGAAACAAGCAGGTAATTCTTTAGGTCAAACTATTGGAACAGTTATAGGAGATACTGTTGGTGGTATGGGTATGTTAGTAGATTTGGCTACTGCTGGATTATGGGATGATAAACCATTTAGCAATCCTATTACTAGAGCAGGTGATGCTATATCTGATTATGTTCGTGATGATTTATTTCCTATATATCGTGAGAATCCTGATAAAGCATTTGATATGAATGACTTTTCAGGTTGGTTTTTTAGTCAAGTTCCAAGTATTGCTAGCTCTTTATCTTTAATGATTCCCGGTTCTCTATTGACTAAAGGAGTTGGAGCTGCCGGTAAAGGAGTTGCAGCATTAGGACGTAGTAGTTCTAAAGTAAGTCGTGCAATGAATTGGGCTAAGAAAGCTACTAAATTAGATAATGTATATCGTGCTAATAAGTTAAAACTTATCGCTAAAGATGGTATTACTGCTATTGGTATGCGTCTTGGTGAGAATTATCAAGAAGCTCGTGGAGTTGCGGAACAAATAGAAGGAGAAGCATTGTCGTTATTTACAGGAATGTCTGATGAAGAATTTCAAACTTGGTTAGATAATAATCCTGATATTGCTAATGAAGCTAAAGAAAGAACTAAAGAAGAAGCCGCTCTTATAGTTGCAGATAAAGCAGCTATGCGAAACTTTGGATATAATGCAGGTAATGTATTCTTCGACTATATGCAGTTACGTGCAGTTAATAAAGCATTAGGTCAAGTTAATCGTGCTATCACTCCTCGTATTCGTTATTCACAAAATCAAGCTCTTGATAGAATAGCTTCTACTGGTGTTGAATCTGCTAGTCAAACTTTAGGTCAAGCGGCAAAAGGTACTATTAAAGATTTTGCAGGTAAAATAAATCGCTTTGTTAATTCTAGTGAGAATCTACTATTATCTGAATTAACAGAAGGTATTGAAGAAGCTATTAACTTTGTAGGTCAAGAAGAAGGTACTTTATACGGTCGTTATTTGTTAGGTCAAGCTGAACAATACAATGGTGCTGTATCTATGGATAGAATAGAGAAGTACTTACAGAATCCTCAATTATATAATTCTGCATTATGGGGAGTTATTGGAGGTATTACTTTCGGTGGTACTATGTCAGCTATTAATAATCGTAAAGGTGGTAATGTAGAAGAGAAACAACGTATTGCTGAAATCAATGGTCGTGAGCAAGTATTCAATGAATATGCTCGTCAGATGAAAATTATCGAAAATGGCGAGAATCCGTTTCAGATAGAACGTGATGCTAAAGGTAATCCTATCACTTATCTTGATGATGGAACTATTAGTCAAGACCCAACAGTAGGTACTACTCGTTATAGTAAAGTTAGTCCCGAAGAACAAGAAGATTTACGTGCTGCTGCTAAAGAGAAATTCACAACTACTCTTACTTTAAATGCTATTCGTTCCGGTAACTATGAGTTACTCGAAGATTATATTGAAGACCCTAGACTAAAGAAAAAGCTAGTAGATGCAGGTCTTGCTGATGAAGCAGAATATGATAGAGATACTCAATCTATAAAGAAAACTATGCGTACTGTTCTTAATAGATATGTTAACTATTCTAGTGCATTGCGTAGTGCTAATATAGATGATGCTCTATTAGATGTAGCTATATCAGAAAATATAGTTAATGCACAAGAAGCTGACTTATTAAATAAACGAGTAGAAAGACTTAATACTATTCAATCTCAATTAGAGAATACTATTCCTGCTATTAATGAGATTCTTGACCCAATGGCTAAGAATCGTATGCAGTTAGGTATATTAGAGCAGTATCGTCGCGAAGTAATGTCTACTTATAATAGTCTAAAGAATAGTAATAATCCTTTGGATAAAGCAAAGGCTAATCAGTACTTAGATATATCTAAGATAATAGAATCTAAAGTTAATGACTTGCGTAGAGGTTTAAGTCCTATGGAAAGTTTATTCTTAGATAATGTTCGTAGTGTAGAAAATATAGCTCTTGGAATAGAAGGTAGTCAAGAACAGAATGACCTTATTAAGAAACAGATAGAAGAATTAGATGAAAATGATGTAGCTCTGTTTAAACAAGCAGGTAAAGACTTTAGTCTAGGTAGTCTATCTAAACAAGTTCGTGCTATTAATTCAGAATATATGGATAATATGGGACAGATACTTCTCGATGAAATTCGTAGAGATAACTATCGTTCCAATATTATTACTACTAATGAACAAGCTAAGGAATTTGAAGATACTCGTAAGAAAGAGTTTGAAGAAGCTGCTAAGAAGTTAGTTAAGTCTGCAAAGAAGAATCTTAATGATTTCGTTAACGTTGCTACTGAAGAAGAACTTACTAAGTTAGATAAAGCATTAGATAATGCTTTTACAGAAGAGGAATCTCAAGATACTAGTAATAAGAGTTTATCTAATGCTGTTAGTATTCTATCTAATTCAGAGAATGGTAAGAAAGATATAGCGTCTTTAAGAGAAGCTATTACTAAGAGAAGAAATAGTCTTGCTGCACAAAGTCAAGCACAGCAACAGACTGGGAATAATCAGCAACAAGACTCCTCTACGGGGGAAACGAGGAGCGAAGCGACGAGGCAAGAAGAACTAGCGGTTAAGCCTACTCCAAAACCTAAACCAAAGACTGCTAAAGAGAAGAAGCTAAAAGAGACATTAGATAAAGTAGTATCTAAAGCTAATTCAGGTGTTGTAAATAAAGCTAATATTAATAATTTAGAATTTACAATAGTAAAGCCTTTTGCTAGTCTAGGAGATGTTAGTAGAAAACCGGTTAAAGTAAGTGCAATAGATGTACGTGTTAGTAAATTTGGTAACGTTAGTATTGACGGAATGGATGCTAAAGGCAATATAATTGCTGATGTTACTATTGATGAATTAAATGCCGCTATTGCTATTGGAGATGTTACTTACGTAGATACTAGTAAATCTGATGAATCTGCTCCTACTGATACTAATGTTCTTGAATCAGCTATATCTGATAATGACTTAGAAGGTCAACGTCAACGTATAGAAGAGATAAATTTAATTATAGATTTATATAATCAAATACAAGGTAATCAGATAGAAGGTAAGACATTTACTAGTCTTAATGATATGATGGTTTATCTACAACAGTTAAATCCTAGAGCTGTTAGTTTGTATAATGATATTAAGATTCTAGCTAATCGTCAAATAGTAGACGGTAAGATAGTTAATGTTGATGAAGAGATTAAAACTCCTTCTGATATTATACAAGAAGCAAGTAAGACTTTAGATAAAGCTGTTGCAGAAGATAAACAGAATAGTAAAGACAATGGTTACTTCTTTAATTTAGTTAATTTAAATGATAGTAAGGTTTACTCTCGTATCGGTCAGTTGAAGACTAATGATACAGTAAATGTAGAACTAGATGAAAACGGTAATCTTATTGTTAAGTCTCGTGGAATTAAAATAGGCGAGTTTCCTAAGATTGGTTATAATAATGGTAATGTTGAAGTTATGAATCAAGGTTGGAGATATACTGTTAGAAACGATAGTATAGATTTCATAACTCAACTTCAATCTATTATTGCTAGTGAAGAACCTAGTGCTAAAGAATTTGTACAATTACTTAATAATATACGTCGTTTGTATCGTGTTCGTAATAACCCTGAAGTTGAAGGAACATTCGGACATCAACTTAATGCTTTACAAGAAAATGTTCATTGGCAGAATCTAACTAGTTTATTCGGTGATACACAGACTAATTTATTAGATAGGATTAAACATCTTAATAATATTGTATTCTTTAATAATGCTCTTAATATTAATCAGCCTAACTTTAGTACCATTGTTAATGAATCGTTGACTAATTGGATGAATAAACTCAAGAAGTCTTATACTGACATTAATAACTTAAAGTCTTCTATTAATAATACTAAGTCTAAAAAGAAACGTTTAGTTGTTGGTCGTACAAGTTCAGGTAGTGTTATTTATGCTAGAGATAAACAAGGTAATCCTATATATCGTAAGTTTGGAGATGTAGCTACTAGTGAAACTACTGACGGTTATCGTCTAGTAGTAGGAGTTGACGGAGGAGTTGCCGATATTAAATCTAATAGTATTATTGCTGCTAGTCGTATTCCTAGAGGTGTAGTCGGTATGACTATTAAAGATTCAGAAGGTAGACTTATTGCTGTTACTAGTCGTGAGAATACTATGAGTAATAGTGAAACAGAAGCTACTGAATATACTAAAAGATTTAATGAAGGATTAGATAAGTTATTTCATTCATTAGTAGATGCTACTCTACAAGGAAATACTGATTTACATCAACAACTATTAGATGAAATATCTAAGTATGTAGGTAAACAAAAAGCTCTTTATGGTTATGAAGTTGTAGGTCGTGCATTTCGTCCTCTTAATAAGATTGGACCTACTATTTACTTTAATGTTGCTGATAGAAATGTAGCATTTGCTATACCGGGTGAAACTAAACCTAGAAGGCTTATGGCTCGTATGCCTAATGGTTTTGTTCCTACTAATAATCATGGTAACTTTAGTACTATGATGGAAGGAGTATATGCTACACTTACTCGTAATGTCGTTAATTCAGCTGTTCGTGGTGAGTCTAATTTGTTTAGAATGGTAGACGGTAAATTACAAGCTAAGATACCTAATATACTTCAAGATGAATGGATGGATACAGATTACAGTAGTTATGAAGAGTTCGTAGCTAAGGATGGAGTATTGGTTACTGACTTGGGCAATGTTACTGATAGTAAAGGTAATATTATTAGTAACTTTAATTATGTAGGAGATGTATATAATCGTAATATTACTCTTATGAATCCTAGTCGTAGTACTGGTCGTACTAACGCGGCTGACGCCGCTGTTTCCCCCATAGAGGAGCAACAAGTTGTATCTCCTGTTTCTACACCTGACCCACTTGCTAGTCAAGATAGTGCTCCACAAGTAGGCACTCTTATGGAAGTTGCGCAAGCTAATACTACTAATCCAAATCTATTATCTGTTGTTTCGGCATTAGAATCTGCTGGTATTGCTCTTAATCCTGATATTGAAATAGTAAGTGAAAAAGGTAGATTTGCAGGAATAGTTGCCGGTGGTAATACTATTACTCTTACTAATAGATTCGATACTCTTGAACCTGAACGTAGAGTTCTTACTCTTATACATGAAGGTGTTCATTATCTACTTAATGATGAACGTGCTAATATAGAGCAATCATTTGGTGACCTATATGATAAGTTTAGTAGTTTCATTAATCAGGATTCTGCTTTAGTAGAAGAATACGGAAGATTCTTAAATAGTGATAAACCTAGAAGCGTAGCTATTGAGGAATTTGTAGTTGAAGCTATTACTAATCGTACATTTGCTAGATTACTTTCTAGAATTAAATATGATTCTAATACTAAAACTAAATCTAATAATCTATTTACTAAGATTATTGATGCTTTAGTAGAGATTATAGGTAAAGTTGGTAATATAGATAATACGTTACTTGGTGAAGTTCGCAATCGTTTATCTACTATTGGATTAGAAACATCTGATACAGCTAGTACTACAAGTACTGTTCACGATGATGTATTCGACAGAGCAGAAGAAGATACAGGCGTTCCTACTGATGATGCTTTTGATATTCCTGATATAGACCTAGACTTAGATAGTTCTATAAGTGATAACTACCGGCAAGTCGATAACTTCGATAGCTTAGTAGAAGGTTTAAGTAGTCGTCAGAAGGCTATTGTAAACCACTTATTTGACACTGGTGAGCTTAGTTTCGTATGTAGCTAACTAAGATAAGTCTAGAGACGAAAGTCCCGTAGAAAGCCTAAGAATGAGCCATTCTAAAGCCGCCTATGGGACTTTTCTGTTTTCCCTATCTTACTATCGAGACGCTATATAAAATGCGAATTTCGGCAGAATTTTGCGGTCTACGGGCGTTCGGTAGCCTTCGGAACGTGTGGTTTTAGACTATTTGATAAATATATTTGATAGTGTTGATAATAATACTATCTTTGATACTGTTAGTAATTACTTAATTAATAATATAAAGTATATGAGTTGTACTCCTAGTAATCCTAAATTAGATAAGCTATTAGAGCTTACTAATAATGATGTTAGAAAGTCTACCGAATATCTTGCCACTATCGAAGATACTAGTTTTCGTGAATGGTATCAAGAAAAGACTGGTAGAGATTTCAATGAAGAGAGTATTGATGCAAACACTGTTAATGCTGTTATAGCATATAATAACAGAGAGACGATTAATACTCAAGATTATGTTCAGAACGTTCGTACTTCACGAACTGGTGTATTTGGTAATGATATAGCAAAGGAAGACCATGCTATTAATATCCTTAGTACTATTTATCTAAAGAGTCAAGGAAGTATTCGTAAAGCTCTTGCTAATAGAAAACGTAAAGGTGAGAAAGAAGTCCTAAAGGATAAAGCTGGTAACGAGTTAAGTCCTCAAGCTGCTGTAAAGCTAACTATGATTACTTATCTTAATCGACATCTTAAAGAGAATGATAAGAAACTTACACAAGAACAAAAGGCTTATATCGGTACTATTATTCGTAATCTTTACGATGGTGGTAATTATAACCGTAATGAGTTATTTGATATTGTTATTAATTCACCCGAAGTTATTAGTCTTAGCAAAGAGTTTGGCATAGACACTAACGAGGATTATGAAACTAATGATGATGCTAAAGAAGATAGTGAACAAGGTAGTCGTCAAGAAGACCCTGAAACTATTGCTTCTTTACGTGCTGATTGGTCTGAACTAGCTGACCAACGTAAAGACATTGATAAGAATGTTAGTAAAGAAGTAAAAGAATGGTTTGCTCGTTTACCTAAAACTAATAGCAATTCATTTATTAATGAAAAACCTGATACAGCTAGTGATACTTATTCAGGTATAGCTGAAAGTGCTGGATTCTCTAGTTCTTTTAAAGCATTGAACAACTATGGTAACTTCTCTAGCGTTGAAGCTATGGTAGAAAGTTTCCATACTATTGCTGAAAGATTTAAAGAAGTGTCTCATTTAGAATATGCTGCTCGTCTATTAGAAGATGAAGCTAATGTTCAGATAAGAAATAAGATATTTACTCAACTAAAACAATCTATTTGGGAACGTAATGAAGTAATTCAAAGTGCAGACGGTTCTAATGTAGTGACTAAGAATCGTAATACTTTCCCTAAACTTAATCTGCAAAATAAGATACTTAATAGTTTTGATTCTCTTGTTCATAATCCTTCTATTATGAATGGAGATGTTGCAGTATTAGAAGAACTTAAAAATAGATTATCCACATTAAACAATTCAGATACAAATGAAGTACAAGAAATCTCGGAAGAGCTTGCGGCAATCTTTAATAAATATAACTTCGGCATCAATAGACAGGGTGTTATTAACTACATTCGTAGCTTCGGTGATAGTCAACTTTCTAATATCACTAGTCTTATCAACGATTTGCTAGAATTTAATAAAGTTGTAGCTAATGCATCTAATATATTAAAGATAGATAATGAAGCACAACGTATATATTATGCAGGTGAATATAACAAAGCTAAGAACGATGAAGAATATGTAGTAGTTCCATTTGATAAGTCTCAACTACAATATAAAGGCGGTTATGCTAATAATATAGCTAATCGTATATCTGATAGATTTAAAGACTATCAAATAGTAGATTCTGAATTTAATAGTATTAATGCAGAGAACAATCTAGTTAGTGATATTCTAAAGAACAATTATATTAGTAAGTTCTTTGAAAGAATTAACGATAATCGTTATAATGATAATCCTGCTGCTAATGCTGAACTTCGTGACTATCTAGTTAAGTTTACTAATATTCCTCAATATCAATATAGTAATATACTTATTGAAAAGACTTTATCTAATGGTAAAGTAATTCCCGGTCTACTTCGTCTTACTGACACAGGTTACGAACTTACTGAATATTATCGTGAGTTTGGTGCACAGTTGTATAATGGTGTTAGTAATGAAGTTACAGGAAAAGCTAAATCTTATAAAGATATTAATGCTCTTGAATGGGATATTATTACTCTAAATGAATACGCTAACAACGGAGATAACTATGAGATGGCTAAAGGAGTTAAGAAATCTAAGTTCTTTACCCAAACACCTTCTGATGCACCTAAGACTTTCGTATTTAATAGTTATAAACTAGATATTAATGATTTATTCATTAGACAAGATACAAATAGTGATATAATATTTAATCAATCTTCATCTGAAAATTATAATGAAAGAACTAATATCAATGCTAATGCAGATGTAACAATAGCTTTTGCTATGGATTTTACAACTGCCGGAGAAAGAGTTACAAAAAAGTATGTAGAAAATAATAATAAACTGTATATTCCTATTGATATGAAAAGCTTAAAAGGAGTTACAGTAGAAGAGATAGCAAATAAGATTGTAAATGATATAAATAAAAAATATAATAGTTTATTTAAAAGAGATATAAGTATAAATATTGCAGGTAATGGAATATATACTTTTGAAAAATATAATATAAATCAAAATAGAATAGATTCTTTCATTTATAATGTTCTTAGAAATGTTGTAAACAACCCTAAATTAAATGTAAAAGTAAATCTAATAAGAAGTGGGGGACAAACAGGTGCAGATGAATCTGGTGCTAAAGCAGGTAAACAACTAGGAATAAAAACCATAGTATTAGCTCCAAAAGGTTATCGTTTTAGAAGAAGTGATAATAAAGATATATTTTCAGAAAGTGAATTTAAATCTCGTTTTGGAGAATATCAAACGAGTTCTTCTATATCTATAAATCATACTCATCCTATCTATGTAGCTTATGCTAACATCTATGCTAAAGAACTAGCAGAAATGGCGCAAGCTATTAACTTCTTATTTGAGACAACTGTTGAGAATGGAGTAGTAACTATCGTATCTGATGAAAACGGTAAACCTAAGATAAAAGAAGAGTTTAAAGATTTACGTAAATCAGAAGCTAGACTTAATTATCATTATCGTAAAAGTATTCTTGATAGAAATGGCAATCCTACTGGTAATGTATTTAAGTTTAGAAGTTTACTTATTGATAAAGTTAAGAACCTTAATAAGTATAATAGTGAGACAGCTAAAAGAGTAGATATGAATTGGCTGTTCGAGGGAGGTGATGTATTCTCACTCCTTTACGG